>ERZ827126.16-NODE-16-length-275126-cov-13.848734_pt1 | contig 275126 bp, 253 predicted proteins | sample MGYA00519780_ERZ827126 | MGnify/ENA primary metagenome ERZ827126 (study PRJEB31778, sample SAMEA3449262) | human gut metagenome | biome: human gut; feature: human-associated habitat; material: faeces | place: United Kingdom | collected 2010/2012 ...
AGAACTTAAACTATAGTCGTCATCATCTTCATCTTCTTCGTCATCGGAATCGTCTGATGAATCCTCAGCACTGAAATCATCCTCACCCTCCTCAGAACTGAAATCGTCCTCGGAATCATCATCCTCAGCACTGAAATCATCTGAATCCTCCTCAGCACTGAAATCTGTATCTGAGTCATCAGAATCGTCTGAATCTTCAGAAGAAAAATCTTCTTCCTCAGAGTCCTGATACCCTTCTTCGTTTCCATAGACCGAACTGAAGTCCATGTCGTCATCTTCCATTTCATATTCAGGAGTATAATCCTCGAATATTGAGTCCTCACTAGAAAAGTTTACGTCTTCCTCTTCCTCGGCAAGTCTCTCTGCTTCGTCCTCATCTCTTTCTTTCTTCTGCTTTAAAAAAGCGTTAAATGCGTCCATAGCAGACTGCTTAGTCGTAACTTGATGCTCTTCCCTACTTTCTAAGGAATCATCATATACATCCAAATCTTCAAATTCTTTGACTTTTCTCAGTGGCACAAGTGGCTCTATATCTTTAATACCTGTTCGCATGGTATCAATAGGTTTAAAACCTCCTTGACTAGCCATATTATCGTAACTCGCCATAAAATCGGCTAAAAATTCGTTTTTCATCAGTTCTATGAACGGAAGCTTACTATCATAATTTAATATCTGAATTTTATCGGAACTCCCTGCAACAGATAATATATCATTAAAATATAAAAAGTCTTCTAAGACTATAACAGATTCTGATACCCCTTCGTAGGAGTCTTTCTGTATATTTAGTCTAACTCCACTACGTCTAAGACAACTATCAATACTGTCTAAATAGTCTGTATAATCCTTTAACAAGAGTCTCACCTCGCCCTCTTTATTTACTGGCTTATTTATAGTAAGCTTCATAATAAAAAGATAAACATGAAAAGACTAGGACGTATCTCTACACCCTAGTCCTATTATCACTATTAGAATAATTTTAATTTACAGATGTCAAACGAACAATGCTCTTTATCGCACGAATATCTATATTCTTATAGTAGCCCCACTTCTCAGAAGCATCTTCCTTGCAGTTACAGCTTCTAACTGTTATGATATTCGGCTGCTTTACAACCGTTTTTCTCTCATCGACACTGTCTATATTCAGTCGGAACATGTTTCTGATATTCTGATAATTAATCTCCTTGCCCATAGACTGTAATCTCTGCACGTTCTGCTGTGCGTACTCAAGGATACCCCACTTCGAAGCAATCTTGTAATACACATCTACGTTGAACGGTATTTCCTTAAACTTGTTATCACACTCGTAAGCAGCCTTTCTCAGCTTATTTCCGTCTGACTCAAATCTGGCATAAAAATCATTACCGTAAAGTCTTGCAAGCTCTTTATAACAATTCGTTACAACTACAGGTACATACTTTCCTGTCTTTGTATGAATTATAATCTGGAAGATACCCGTTTTCAAAAGGTCGCTAAGCTCCTTTGCTGTAGATGGAATCTCCATCTGCTGTGCATTTTCAATAGCTCCCCACTTCGGTTTCTGGTTCTTGAAATCAGAAATATTAAATCCGCCACACTCCTTCATGGCTTCATATACTTTGTAAGGGTGACACAGCTGCAATGAAGCTCCAATCAAAAGCTCGTTTGCATTTCTGTCCGTATTGATACCCTCTATTCCAAGCTTCTTACCGAAATCGAACAGCTGTGCATTTGTCAGATTCTTAAGTCTTACAGCACAATAGCTAGGTGCACTGGTTACGTCAAGCTTTACGTCTGATAAATCTATCTCTGCAAGAGAGCTTACCTGCTGAATTTTATCTACTGCTGTCAAATCAATATTTGTCACACCACTGGAGAAGATGCTCGCACCTACACTAGGCACATAGAACGAATTGGAACGTGCATCAAAAGTATAACTCAACAGCATATTTGTTCTGACTTCTCCATAAATCATGCTCAGAATAGCTGCATTCTTTGTCACTACCCGAACCTTATCTCCACAGGTGATTCTCAATACTTTCTCCTGCAATACTTCATTTAAGTATTTCATAGCCGCATCTAAGGCAGTATAAGGAATTAGATACTCATCTCGAAGCACCAATGCAGACCTCGGAACTGTAGGCTTAAATACAAGCTTATTGCCATTATCCCGATATTCCCAATCAAGGCGGACAGCTACAATTGTAGTTCCAAGCTTCAAACTAGGTACAAACTTCTTACCGCTTGTTAAAGCTTCCTGAATTGCCTGCATCTCTTCTGCAATCGGCTTACGCTTGCCTAAAAGTACCCCTCTTGAAGCAAGCTGGACGAGAATCTCGTAAGACGAAGTATACAAGCTCATCTTACCTGTTCGCATATTATAACCAAAAACCAGATTGCTCATAAAAACGCCGTATGTCGCCATCTGCTCGTATGCATTCTGGAAATCTGTCTCCTTGCAAAATCCATTAGAATAAAAAACTTTATAAGCTTCGCATGCAAACTTGTACATCATATCCGGATTTAAGTTAAACATCTGTGACAACGGCATCAGCACAGATATATTATCTCCGGTTAAACCAGTCTGCTGCATATACTGTGTCTGCATCAACTTGAAATTCTGTGACATCAGCATGCAATTTCTATTTCTGTATAACACCTGTAAAACACCTCTTCATTTTTAAATAATATTAAGTAATGTCAAAAAAAAATATCAAGAAATATCAGAAGTGTCAATAACACCATCAAATAATTTATCAAACAAGTCAAAAGGAATAATCGTGCAAATTCCGTTACTGAGCTTGATAAGCATACCAGACTCGTCTGCAATAAACTCATTGGAGAATAATTTGACCTTAGATCCTGCGTCCACTGCCTTCAATGCACGAACCTTGTAGAGTACCCCTCCAGAAAGCATCTCTGCTTTGTTGTAGTACCCCTTTGACACCTTTTCACTAGCCTCGAAGATATTGATATCTGACGCATATTTAATACTTCTGAAATTCACGTAGAATAACGGATTGACTGTCACAGACTTTGCAGATACATCTACACCGTTAATCAGCGTTCCGCTTTCTACATATTCATATAAATCTGAATCGTAAACCCATTCAACAACATTATCATTTGAATCTATCACACCGTAGTGTCTTCCACACTGGGCAATTACTGCAAGCATATTAAACCTCCTAAAGTTAGTTTCTAAACTTATCTTCAAATTCAGAAAAATCAAGATGAACTCACAATTATACTTAAAAATTGACAATCTCTCGTATAGCACGAAACACCAAGCCGTATCTCTACAACTTGGTGCATCATTATCGCACAATATTCGTCAATCTATCCTATGCTTTCCTATTAAGGTCTATGATTACTTCCGTCTGTTATACCGGATGAGTCCGTCCAGAACGTATGCCAGAACTGCAATCAAGGCAATGGAAAGTACCAGAGTAAAACTGTTCTCAACGAAGTAGTTTACCACCTTGTTGAACAGTGGTACAATCCAGTCGTAGAACTTGCCAACTGCACACAGGAAACCGAAAACTACAGATGCCATAATTGCAATCAGCCCAACCGTGTTGCACAGTGCGTAAAACAAACTCCGGAGCTTACGCTTTCTCGGTCTTCTCTTTGCCTTTGTTGCGGTATTACTGTTCGTCCTAGAAACAGCAGTAACCTGACTACTCATGTTTGTGTTTTGCATTTTTGAGTCCTCCTTGATTTTTACTTTTAGGAAATTGTGCTATTCAATAACCAATGTCTTGGCTTTTCACTCATGCTACGAGGTTTTTCGCCAATTCATTTATCGTGGTTCTATTATAACACACATCTCGCCAATTGTCAAGGGTTTCTCAAATATTTTTTGACTAACTTTAAAATTTCTTTTTTATCTTACGCCATAAATGCTAATTCTTAGTGAGTTATCCGAAGCTCCAAGTTCCTTGGAAAACGGCTTATAGATAGCAACTGACGTATCAGAACCACAGCAAACATTATACAAGTTGAGATTAGTACCCTGTCTGTTGACAAATGGAATCTGACTAAGAATTTTTAGAATCTTGTCCTTCAAAGCAATGTCACTATAGATTTCTCCTGCAAGAGAAATAGAAATATCATCTCCACAGAAATATACAAAGTCATTACATGTCTTTGTAATCTTGAAGAAAACTGACTTATCCTTTGCGTTCAGAACAACTTCTGGATTGTCAATTTCGATAATCAGCTCCTTAGATACCCTGTCGAAATAATCAAGGATTGTCAGGCTCTCATTCTTAATTGCTTCCTCGGCTGCCTTTGCTGCCTCAGATACTTTATTACCGGTATCACCATTTTTGGTGTTTCTCTTCTTTCTCGATTTCCTGTCTTTTCTCTTCTTGACAGCAGTATCATTAGTACCCTTGGCATCAGAGTCTTTAGGTTCTTCAACAATCTCTGCGACAAATGCATCTTCTAACGTGGTTACCTCTTCCGGCTTCTCTGTTATGGATGCACTAGGTGCTGTCAGAGCATTCTCGATAATTTCCTGCTTGACCTCGATAGTGGGTAATGCACTCTTAGCCTTAACTGCTTCTGAAATCACATTGAAAACAGTGCTGTCGAGTGCCATCTTCTTATCATCTTCCTGAGTTTTATCACGTTCGGATGCGGCTTCGTCAGGAGTGATAAAATCTGCTACGCTATCTTCCTCGCTTTTGCAAAAAGATACCCCTTGCTTTGCCGTACTTGGCATACTCTTGACTCCGCCAGCTGAAACTCCTACGAGAACCTTATCTTCTGCAACTTCATTTTCACGCTCAGAAGTAATATCCACCTTTTCTGACTTCTCTACTGCCTCGTTAGCGTAATTACTTACTCGCTGGAAAGTATCTTCTATCTCCTGTGCTACGCCAGTCTTCTCAGGCTCAGAAATATTTGTAATATACTGAACTTCCTTTGTCACAGTGTCATACACGAATCTATAGATACACTTTGTCGTCTTCAAATCTTCCTTGTCCTTGGGTGACAAAAGAACTCTCAAAGCACCGCCAGAATAAGTATCGTAACTTACGCCAACGATATTGATACCCTCGTCAATGTAATTCAAGATTGTATCGATATCAAAGGCTTCGACTACGCCGTCTGCTGTATCAATAACAGAAAGCTTTTTACTCTCTTTGTTGAAATCAACCAAAATAAACACATAACTCACCCTTTCATGATGTTTTAAATGACAAACACGCATATCAAGCGTGTATCACCACTGATACCCCTTCTACTCCGCTTGAATTTGCAACCTCTACTATCTCAGAATCGTCCATTTCATCGATACTCGCAATCACAATTTTCTCCGGAATGTCATTCGGTGCAATCAAGGCGATATAAACAAACATATCATCAATATTTCCGTTATTTTGCACTAGTATATTGCCGAGTTTAGCAACAGTGCATATACTTTCGTCTGTCTCGGAGTTATTTTTTATAATTGATACATCAATATCTATCTCGCTAGAACCAAATATAGACTTTGAAACTATATTGCTTGCGAGAACTCCCATTGAAACAACGCCAGATTCAAAAGTAATGCAATCCTCGGCAACAAAAGAAATATTGTTGACGTTAAGACTTACAATCTTCTTCACCAACACACCTCCAAAAAGCAATTAAAAAGAAATTGCATTCTATAGTACAGTTCTCTACGTGTTTCTCACAGTGTTAATTGAACATGAAACTTAAAGCATATATCGACTAAATGAACTAGTCCTCCGCAGGAAAACTCAAAATATCATAGATATAATTCTTTGCATTTCTGTACTTTCTTGAAATAAAATCTAAGGCAATAACTGCAACAATAGCATCCAAAATCACAAGTGTAAATAACAAATATGAAACTGGCATGATAGACAGATTCTCACGAGCCTGCACCATAACTATAATTGCAGATATTACAAACAAGCAAAAAGCAACTGCAAGTGCGACACCAGTAAGTACCCCTATTCGACGGTACTTACTTCTCTTCTTACTTGCTTCGTAATCTATATCCTCGTATAAACCCTTGTCCTCTATAGCATTACAATACCAACTCAACATATAAAGCTCCGGTTCTGACAACCTGTAATGCGTCTCCTCGAAATTATATGTTTCAATATCACGATAAAAACATAGATTAATAAAAGCTTTAATCTTTACAAGATTAAACTCAACTTTATCAAAATACTGCATAAATGCAACATAATCATCATATGAAACTGAATAACTACCTGTATCGCAAGTATCATAAGGAACTCTCTGCTCTAAAGCACTCAGTACCCTTAGTGCTGCACTTCTCAGATAATAGTCCCATGTGTAGTAGTCTTTGAATAAGTCATACAAATCACTAAGGATATTTGCCCTCATACCTAAGCTAAACTTTTTCTTATCCTTGGATATCTCGTAAACATTATCCAAAATGAATCTTACTTCATCATCAAACTCATCTGGACTCTTTAAACTTGACATATATCTGTAAGCACTGTAGAAGATATATCCGCATTGACTGCAGTGATACCCCATTACATGCTTGTCTTGCTCTGCGACAGTACAGCCGCATTTATCACAAATCATAAAATCGCCTCCAACAAAAATAACCTCACTATTTAATAGTGGGGTTATCTCTGCCAGATATAAATTGAAATTACACTGAAAATATCTTCTCTTTTTTCTTCTATACTCTTTGAAAATGCTAAGCGAGTATCACTGCATTATTTACGCCTCTGTATCATCATGCAACATAAAGCAATAATTGTTCCAGCCATCTACGAACCTTGCCTGCGGAATCACAGTACCCTTATCGAAGTAGCTTACATAGATTTCATGCAGGTCGATAAAATTCGTATTTGACTCACTGCGAATCAGGCAATTCAGAACATAGTGTGTCAGGTCGTAATCATCAGAAGCAAATAGGCAAACTCTATCTTCAGAATCATTCTCAAGAACAATTCGATACATGTCATATAAGTCTACACCTTCGCTGCCAGCACAACCAGTCCCACATAATACACCTCGTTCAAGAACAGCATCGCCTGAAATTTTACCCCGTTTCTCAACCTTCATGAATTTGTACTTATCCATGTTGACTGCATATGTACCACAACCGTAACACTCTGGCATAAGAATAAACATAGTCATCTCTCCTTTTAAATTAGTTGTTTAGAATTGAAAAAATCTTAGATGCCGTATCAGAATCAGTAGAAATAGAATCGAATCCAATGTCTCCAACTCCATACAGATTCTCAAGACAATGCATCACAATATTATCCTTCGGTTTGAACTCTTCAAACAAGGATTTAACCTCGTTCTCAGATTTATGCATCTCGATATTTTTATGAACCTCGTCACGTGCAACTTCAAGGTCTTCATAATAAGCGTCTCTGGCAAACTCAAGAGCATCGTTGAACTCATCATTAGATGCCCCAGCTAACAGACAAATACGTCTCAGCATAGCCATAGAACCAAAAGTCGATGTACTGGAGAAATTCTTCTTTCTGATAGAGTCGACAATCTCCTTAAAAGAAATAAATCTCTCTGCATCATCTTTTGAATTTACATTAACTTGATTACTCATAAAAACATCTCCTATACTGTATTACTTACTTCTCACTCGATTTCAACTGCCTCAGCATTAATGGCATCAAACAGGCAGTCAGCTACCTTGCAAGCCCAAATTTCCTGCGGAACAACCTTCTGCACGATAGCAGAAATAAAATCTTCTTCATACGTCAGAGTACCCGTTACCTTGTCTACATTGGTATCATAGTCGTATTTTGCATCAGCTGTGTACGTTTTACTGCTTGCATCATATGTTGCATGCAACTCGTTATAGAAAAATACGTCTGCATCTGATTCCGCATAATCAATTACCTTCAGTGGAACTCCAATGCGTTCAGCAAGATTATGGAATACAGCGTAAATATCACCGATGTCACCACCTGTCTTCACATAAAAAGTCAAAGCTTTTTTCAACTCATCTTTTGTAAATTTCATGGTAAAAACTCCTTTTAAAAATTAAAAATAATATATCAGATATGAATATTAAAATATACATATCAAGAAAACTGAAAACAATTTTCAGTACATAAGCCTAGTATCAAAATCAATATCATTCGAGCATAAAACTCTAAATCCAACAGAAAATCAGTATTAACAAGCACTTCTCCCATAGCATGATACCCCATGCACCAGACCAAAGAAAGCCCTGAAACCAACCCCACAATTTTGGGAAAAAGCCCAGAGCCGCTGTACGCCACTGTAAGCCACGATTGGCTGTGGCAATCACCGTACCCACCAGAAGCAAGAAAGCCGCTGTACGCCGCCGTAGAAGCCCTATAACGCCAAACCAAAGCCAGAGCCACAAAACCATACAGACGAACCAAAGGAAACCCCACCAAAACGCCCCTGACAAGGATACCCAAGCTGGAGTACCCCTGTAAGAGAAAAAGACCACAGCTAAATAAACTGCAGTCTCAAACGCTTTTGCACAACTCAATATGCAATACAAAACTTGGTGCTACTGATGGGACTTGAACCCATACACCATTGCTGGCAACAGATTTTGAGTCTGTCGTGTCTGCCATTCCACCACAGTAGCAACTTCGCATGGCTTATAGCTCACCATGCGAAATTACGATATAAAAGTAAAAAAGGATTCCACGCAGATTAGAAATGGGTAAAACTAAATCTGCATAGTTAGAAAATGGGGAAATAAAGGACTACGAATGGAATCTCACCATTCGTTGGTGGGATATGTAGGACTTGAACCCACACTCAATCGGTTATGAGCCGACAGCTTTACCACTTAAGCTAATATCCCATATATGATATGCAACCCGAATCTGACTGACCAAATTTAAAATCTAAAGTAGGAAAACGTAAAACCATAGACAAAACAAAAATCAAAACAAATTGAGTTGCATTGGTGCGGATGACAGGACTTGAACCTGTACACCTTGCAATACAAGAACCTAAATCTAGGTGGCTGCCAATCTCACCATACCGACATCATAATCGAGATAAGCTGTCTCTTTCCAGACTTACAAGCAACGCCGGACTAAAATCAGAAAACTTCTGGTATATCCTGTTTGGTAATGCAACGACCGTCAGCAAATCCACAGATTTCCCAATAATATTTTAGCATCAGGAAATAAGTTGCGTTTCTTCCTTCGTTACATCTTGCGTTAATAGCTGGTTTTCAAGACCAGCTTCGTAAACCTCTCGAACACATCGGCAACTTAATAGTGCAGATTGCAGAATTTGAATCCGTATTCTGCAAGGACTAGAACTCAGTCTAGGTGGCTTCCAATTTCACCACATCCGCATTTTAATCACATGAATTAAAACCTTCAACTTTTGCTGAATATAATATTATCTCGGCATTATTCATGAGATTCTCATTAAATAATTTGTCGTGACTGCAAGTTCTACCCTTGCAATAACCAAAGTCATGCTACTAAGCGTCACCTCGTCCGCTGATAACCCACAATCAGCGGTACATACCCCTTTCGGGTATTTCCCTGCGTATGTAACCGACTATTGCCGGAAACTTAACGCCATAGTATCAATCTCTTGCGAAATTTCTTGGATTTACATTTAAGCACTCAAAGAGCTCATCTGTATTATCCTGTATAAAAGTAAGCATTCTCATGGGTGAAACAAGTTCTCCATCATAGATATCCCTTTCTTCGCCATCAAATAAATGTCTTACATTATCAACTGTATAATCAAGCATAGCAGTGCGACCTATCATATACTTTGCATTATCAAATGTCCGTTCTACATAATCATTTGGCAAAAAACAACACTGACAAAGCAGTTTAAACATATCAGTACCCTTTTGACGAACTACACGAAAATAAACCCTGAACATCGGCTTACAAATCACTTTAAAGTTGCGGCAGAAATCAATTACAAAGCTGGCATTTCCATCTCTATCTTCTCTTGTAATAAACTCGATAGGATAAGAGCTTACTTTATAACCAACAGGCATTCTCTTATTCCATGAAAAAGCCTTCTGGATTTCCCCAGTCATCACATCCATTGTAGAACTGATTTCTGTTACATCCATTGCATCTACAAATGCAGTCTTTACTGATTCATCTTCAGAACCAATATTAAACTTAGCTGCAACGTCTGCAATACTTTTATAAGTGTTTTTCATATAACTCACTCCTTAAATATTTAAGCACTCCTTGATATCTGAAGCTTGCATATAGATGAAATGTAAGATACCCTCATGATTGACTCTTATGAACCTTTCTGAAGTATATCCATTTCCATCTTGCACAAATTTCTTTGAAAACACAGGAGCATATTTGCTTGTATCAACATTACCAACTGTTTCAAAAGAAACTTTGCCACGAAGCTTCATATCTCCGGCATCTGGAAATACCTTGAAAAGAACTTTCATAATCGGTGCACCATTTGTTCTGATGTGCTTTCCAAAAATGATTGTCAAACATGGATTTTTGAACCCGTAATCACCTTTCTCAGCAAGAACAACTGTATCTTTAATGCTTCGAATCTGATACCCTGTTCCAAGGTTTTTCTTGAAAGTCTCGATAACACAATTCTCGACTGCATTAATCTCCTCGATACTTTTTGCTGTTGTCCCATCTGAAACAACGTACTCCGTTTCAAGTATTTTCTTAGCAGACTCAGACAAGGAATATCCACTTGAATAATCCATGTAAGCTACTCTATACTCCTCAGAAGTCGGAATACTAACTAAATGATTTACAAAATCATTTACTGTCTTGTATCTGTAACCCATACAAAAACTCCTTACAATGTAATTTTTATATTGGGTTGTACTCGGACACGCTTCCACGTTTTCCGTTTACAACACTATTATACCACAAAACTCAACCATTGTCAAGGCAATCTCTAAAATATTTTTAATATCTTGGAAATTTCTTTGACAATCTTCAGTGCTTTTTGTACTCTCCGCAATTATCTGACTGCATTATAAATAGATAAAAGCATCAGAACAAAGAGTGAAAATAAAATCAACGCCTGCATTAGTACCCCTCATATAAAACTGGAAAATATATCTGCGTACTATCTCGTCTCTCAGAGTAATTTGGACTGACACACTCCTGCCAATTACGAGTCACAAATGTATCTGCAAACACAAGACCATTTACTAGCCTCTTTTTACCTACGAAATTTCCGTCATCAGTCATCTCAGAAATGATAAAATCACCTCTTCCGTGCTTAACACCATCTGCATTATAATACAGCTTAGTGCTGCCTTCCATAAAGATACCCTGTTCGCTTACTGGTAAGTGACAAGCATATGTTTTTGTATCAGGAATTACGCTGTATGCCTCAAACCAATCTATATAGGATTCATCGTCATACTTACTGCTCAGATAAGAAGCTGTAATCTTCATACCGTTATGTCTACAGAATAACTTAAATAGGCTTGTTTTTGATATTGGATACATTTCACCTTGAGTACCAAGAATAACAAAATTATCACCGTTCATGCAATAAGCTTTATGCTCTTTTACAAGTGTCAAAGCCAAATCAGCAAGTATAGGCTTCTCCTGCAACTTCAATGTTATGCATGATTGACCTTCAAGCTGAGATAACAGTTCTGGATGCTCAAGCTTATTATAAATAACTACCCCTCTTGGCGGTCTACATACGTGAACCTTGTAACTCTTTGCAAAGCATCTCCTGTAGTTTTTCTCGATTTCCCAAGGATACTTTGTCTTTACAGTAGTAAGCATAATCTCACTTCCTCATTTTTACATATTAACTAAAGTCCTTCAATGCCTTCTCCCCTAAAGCTAGTCTCTTAGCCTTACTAACTCTGCTCGAAGATGTAGCCGAAGATTTCTTACTACTTTTATTTATTCTAGCACGTAAGAAATCTCCGAATGACTCCTCATAGCTTTCCAGAACAAATTGGTCACCAGAGCTATTAACTCCGATGCAATTTGATGCATTACTCTTTATAGATGTATTAGGCTTGCTTGTTGGCAGCTTGTTCAAGTTATACGTATTTCCTGTACTTGATGTCTTACTGCTTCGCATAACAAGCTTTACCTTTAAATCACCACCTGTAGCAGTGCAACCAAACTCAGGCAGTGACAGCAACACAACAGTTTCTGGAATATTCATGAAAAAAAAAACTACCCCTGCACGAATGAATCTTTTTGACTTGTTTTTAGTATCTACATCAAATTTATCGACTGACTCAGCAGTTAACCGCATAACTGGAACATAAATATCCTCTGTAGACTGAAAAGCATACCCGATTATTTCTGGTCTTGCAGATGCAGTTTTGCCAATCTTAGCTTGAAGAACTCTACAAAATATCAAATTATCACTCTTACAGCCAACAGTGTCCAAATCCAAAGTAGAATCTGAGAGCATTTCAGAAGCTCGCTGCTCAATTTCCTTTTCAATGATATCAATCTTCTGAGTAGTACCCTTTGATTTGCTGCTCTTTGAAGTTTTACTCTTCTTAGTCTTTCTTGGTTTCTTCTCATCGTTATCTGTAGAGGAGTAGTCTACGTCTTCGTCATCGTCTTCGTCATCTTCAGCATTAAGAATGAGATTATCATCTACATCTTCATACTCGTAGATTGTTTCATCATCAAAAATATCGTCTATTGTAGCAATTGCGTCATCTAAGTTTGGAATAGCGAAATCGACCATTTTTGAAAACTCCTCACTGCTTTTCAATGGTTCGTTTGTACTCTTATCTTTCACAGCCACATTAAACACCTCTCAATAAAAAAAATATAGAACGTAACCAAAATTACGTTCTATATACAAAGTATTCAGTAAAAAGTCAACTGACTGATGGGTTTAAAAGTACCCTTGAGGTTCGTCTGTTAGGACTACTTTATCAAAATCGATACCAGCTAGCCATTGAAAATGTGCCTTTAGAAAATCTCGTCTGTAATCTATAAAACTCTTTTGCTTTGATAAATCGCCATCTGCATAGCAATCCTCATATGAAATATATAAGTCCTTAGCCATACCACAAGGTCTTAAGCAATGAATAACCAGAGTCATATACTGCCAATCTTCATCTTTATAATCCGGATTTGCAGGACTAAAGAAATTTATACGAATATTTTTAACATCTTCAACTGTTTCAGCATTTCTATGTTCCTCATAAATATATCTATTAGACTCTCCGAAAGGTAACAAAGCACTCTTACGCAACTCCATTAACATTCTTATATTCATCCCATCTTCTATAAATGCTTTATAGTTAGAACGCTTTAAAATATAATCTGTATATAAAGCTTTTGAAAGCTCCAACAATGCCTCAACGTCTCCATCATCGAATATATTTGTGATACCCCTTTCTTTTAACTCATTGGAAATACTCCCAATAGAAACTTCCTCATTAAATTCATATACCTCTGGGTACTTTATATAAGTGTGCATAAAACTCACTCCCCAATATTTAAATTTATAATTGCATCAATCAATTTATTCCTACTCCTAGAATTTTCAAATCTATATTTTACTGCTGCAATTAACTCGTTTCTGCGACCTTCATCAAGACTAGTTATTATACGGATAGCTAAATCAACTGTTAAACGCTTAATTGCTGTATCATTTGAAAGAACTCCGTATATATCTGATAAAAGAATCACATTATTCTCAGCCCTATAACCATATGCCATAAAAGACAGCTTGTCGCTTTTTACTAACTCTTTTCTATCTCTTAAAATAACCTTGCTTTCTTGGTCTTCTTTAAGATATGTGGATGAAAGTGCATCAATTCTCGCTACGAAATTACTGTACACAACTTTCTTTATATCAGCATAGTCAACTAAAGCAATATCATTATCAGCATAATAAACAATAGACTCAGCACCATACTGTATCAAACCTTTTTGTATTGTATAAAGAATAGCATACTTATCTCCAACACTATTCTTTATATCATAAAATATAGCACAAGGCTTATCCTCAAAACTAACATTACTATGCCTATCAGTACCCCTTGCGTCGCTTTCATGAAAAGATACAACAATTGGAGCATCTGAGTTCAAATCCTTGATTTTTATCAACAATGAAATCTTATAACCTAAATCGCACATCCAGACATGACCTTTTGGCTCTTCTGAAAATGGAACTAAAGAATACGGATGTATATTCTCCAAATAGCTTTTTACTACTTGCCAAACAGTCATACCGCTACATTCAATCAGCTTAAACAAATGTGTATTTCTACCACCATTTGCCTTATGCTCAGTCATATCAACAGAAAAGTTTCCCTGTCTTGCAAAAAGACGAATCTTTCTACAAACTTTAATAAACCCTTTTCCATAGAAGTCAATAGCATCAGTTGCAGTCTTACTCAGCTCTAAATCATTAGAAGTAACATCTGGTAAACTATCATTAATTTCATTAACAGATGAATCTGGCAACGTAACAAGCTCAGTATCCGCATATATTTCCTTTGTTTCCTTGTTATATAAACCATTTTCAATAACCAGACTACCACTTTCAAGCATAAGAGAAGCTGCATCAGCACTCAAAAATACTGTACTTTTCCCATCAGAAAAATCATACCCTTTTGTCTTACCCTCATTATTCTTATACTTTTTAACTATCCTCATTTCTAAAGCACTCCTTCCGCACTTTATTTACTTATTCTATTATACCATAAATATCAATAAAAATCAAGTCAATCTCGAACTTCTTTTAACTCCTTCAAGAATTCAATTTGTAAATATCGTACTCTTTATTCATCACAATCATCACTCTCACTTAGTAGATTGAAATCATACTCTATATTTACATCTTTCATACTCTTTAGAAACTCCGAAGCATTTCTATAATAAACAGTATAGACTGTATCCTTATCAGCAGTTTTCAACCTCTCAGATACCCAAGCTGGAAGTTTTCTATTAGTGTACTTATCTGCTACAGACTTTATAACATCATATTCAGTGCAATGAATCTCTTTATCCTCTGGAATATTGCTTAAAACACAGAGTTCAACAGGTTGAAACTTATCAATTACATCTCTGCATAATAGCCACTTCAAATCAGACAGATAAATCTTATTCGTAAGTTTTATTTCATATAGATGATACCCCTCTGTCGCTTTATAAACTAAATCAACCTCCTTATTTGAATCTCTATAAAATCCAAAATCAATACCGTGCTGCATAAACTCCAGATAAATAACATCTTCGAATAACTGACCAATAGCTGTAGTCAATAAACGCTTCTTAAATTCAGCAATATCAATTGTTACGTTGTATTTTAAAGCTAATTCGCTATAGTTATCATCTACAATAGACATAATCAAACTCAACAAAGAATATCTTAAAATTACTGGAATAAGAAAAACAAGTTGCCTGCTTGAAACCTTCTCTTCATCTGAACCTTTATAAAAAGTCATGTCACACTTTTTATAACATTCAATCTTTGACAAGAAGTCTTTTACCTCTGACAGCTCATCATTTGTGAAATTGTAAGTATCATCTATTAATTTTAGTCTCTTTAAATACAATGCTCTCAGTTCATCTTTAAAAGATGACCAATCTGCTACACTACTACGCAAATTTACTATTGTTGTAGAAACTTCAGAAGAACCAAGTGGAACTCCACGAACTATCTTTAATACCAAGTCAGACACATAATGCTGTAGCCAATTATTCACTAAAGCTTTCAGCCTTTCCGAGTCCTCAAAATACATGTCAGATAAAAGCCTATAGTCAAATGACAAGTCATCAAAGTTCTCAAGACCACTAAATAGATTTCTCACAACAGAAGAAAGCAAATACTCATTTGATGCATCTATATAGCTATCAATATTTGCATGGCTCTGCAAATAATGCTTATCTACACCTAAGATACCCCCTGCTTTGATGTAATCCAGCAATTTTGCATCTGGATACAAATGAGAAAACTCCTTGTAAGAAATATAAGTTGTGTTCACCCTTATAGCTCTGTAAAAAAGTGTATGTCTTAGCAGAGGAACAAAACCTAAAGAATTCGTACCTGATAATATAGTTTTCTTTGTTGTGTAAAAATCACTTAAACTAGATAGAAAAGATAGACCGCCTACAGCATAAGTAAGCTCATCTATAAACAAATAATCAATATCAAATACATCATATAAAACAGAGATATAATCTCTCAACTTTATCTCATCTATTTTATTATCTTTCAAGGTTAGACAAGCAATCTTCTCAGAAGATACCCTATTTCCTATCAAATACTTAACTGCCTGCTGAATCATGACAGTCTTACCTGTTCTTCTTAACCCAAACAAAGCAAGAATATTTCTCGTAGAACCAATCTTGCTATCTAAAAATTCCTTTATAGTATCAAAGCAAAATCTCTTGTTTAAATGAGCAACTGGTTCAATATACTTAAACAACTTAGACTTACCAAAAATCAAATCTACATCTAGCTCAGCAATACCAAGGCTGTTTAGCAAAATATCAAGTTGTAAATTTGTTCTTGAAATCTCGCTATAAGCATTTCCAGATAACTCCTCATTGGAATAATATCTTCCATCCTTATTTATAACAGGTATACTGCCTAAAATATCGCTCTTGCTAGTAATCCTGCTAGACGCTGCCAAGCCACAGTCGAATACCCCTAACTCTGTGACTAAGCGATACCCAACTTGTTCTCCGTCACAAGTCAGCTTATAAACACCATAAGTCAAACTCATAAAATCACCTCAAATTCAAATAACAAAATAATTTACTAATATCACATATCTTTCTATAAATATGAAGAAAAGCCAGCATTGATTCTCATCAACACTGGCTTCAATTAAATTACTAGATTATCTAACTTAAGATACCCTTTTTCTCGCTCTATCAAAAATCACACAAGCACCTAGCAGGATATTCATAACAGCCAGAATTGATGCTGTCATAATAAATGATAAAGATTTATTCTCTCCGCTGGCAAGTAAATAACACTCGCACACAAGAACTAGAACTCCGTATCCTGCAAACGCAACACCCATTGCTAAGAGTAAAATATCTGTCACCTTATTTAGGTCTTTACATATAAAATATACCAAAGCAAGAACACAATATGCAATCAACACTAACAAAGGTGAACCAAGAGAATACAGCTCTAAAGCTTCATGCACTATTATCACCGCCTTTACGAAATCTTAAATGGTGCTACTAATCGGATTCGAACCGATACGGACTTTATTCCGAGGGATTTTAAGTCCCTTGTGTCTGCCTATTCCACCACAGTAGCATATCTGGCGAGGATTTACCAAACTCGCCAGAGCAAAATTATTAATAAGGAGATACCCATGCGTCTGCAAGCAACCCAACTTACAGTCGTTACACTTAACTCTACACCTCGCATCAGAATGTATGTAACTTCCATATGGCGGACTGAGTGAGATTCGAACTCACGCTACGGAATTACCGTACTGGTAGTTTTCAAGACCACTCCCTTCAACCACTTGGGTATCAGTCCAGATGAGTGCAGCGTGAATAGAAATTGATATCAAGAACACATTGTTTCAGCTTAATCTATCCAGTAGAAATACACATGGGCGACTCCGCATTGCCAGAACATATATCAAACAACCGAAGCCAAATGCTACATGCAATCAGCCTATCAGCATCATAAACCAAACAACTCTAAAGGTAGAAGTTAAGCCATCCAATGAAATCGGTAGGGTAAAACACTGCACTCTTAAAATACCCTTCCGTACTGTCAGAGCCGCTATTCGCAGACTCAGAATAATATTACTGCCAAAGGCATAAGCCGCTGCACCCTTTCGTGCATTTAGCTCTTATAACTGATTGCCATCGGCAGCGATGGTGAGAACAGCTACTAACGAAGTAGCATCTGCACAAACAGGATATCTGCATGTGCCGTTTTACATTAAACTATACCCTCATTTGCGGCTTTCGCCGCAAGATAATATATACTTTCAAGAACAAGCAGAAAGTTTAAGAAAACTTACATTTAGTATACAAGCACTCAACGTATAAATCGGAACACTTCAAAATTATCAACTTTTACAAATGAACTAATCATACAACTTAGGTTAAACACAATAAAATAAGGCAATAACAAATAATATTTATACAACTAGACTAAACAACAAGTAACTTAAAAAAATTTATAGATTAAACACCTCATGGTATCGTTTCTCACGCCTTTTTATTTCAGCTTGAATAGCATAAAATCTATCTCTAATGATAGCCTGTTCTTCACTGCATTGCTCAAGCCTTTCTGATAGACTAGCGGCTCGAACACCATTACGATGTAAATCTAACTCCTTTTCTAAATCTTTTTCAAGAAGATAAGTGTACTCCACAGCTTCACGAGTTCTGTGAAACTCAGATACCAAAGTCTCCTTAGAAATCCTCTTGATGCTTAACGGCTTTCGCCAAAACTGGTCATCGCTCAAAGAGATATTAAAACCTGCAGTATCCGAACAGAAACTCTGAAAGCTAAACTCAGCCTGTTTTAACATGTCATTATTTCTCCTCAAATGCTTTTAACAAGATATAATAATTATATATCAGCACTTTTAGAACGCTTACACCAATTAGAAAACCGTCTGGCATAAACATCTAAATCTTCGCACTCTAATAATGTAAGATTATCTGTAGAAGCAATGCAACTTTCAAACCTCATGTAAATATCATAGTCATCTTCAAAATCATTATATGCCTTCAACAATAATAACTCCAAAACGAACACAACAAAATAAGCTATGTAGCTTAAGTACCCCATATTAGAACATAGAAAAGCAACTCCAATCAACAGCAAACCAATAATAATTAAAATCAAGATATAAAGTCTATGAAGTCTATAACTTAGAACAACGTGCTCTTTATAACTCAAATCGACCTTATCTACTGGTCTGATAGAACCAATACCAACTCGAATAATATTTTCATCGTCATCAATAAGTTCTACCCTGACTATTTCATCTTTGACTATATTATTTGCTGCAAGACTTCTGGATGTTCCAGTATCTATCTTTGCAATTTTATAAGTCAAAAAGTTATAAGCATGTCTGTCTCTGCTTTTGACTGGTCTAACTAGAGATACCCTGTCACCGACCTTGTACTTACATATATCGCTAAAATACAACTCAGATGAATCCATACATATCACCAAATAAAATTAGCATGTCAAGCAACTGTGCAAACCTTATCTGTAATAGACCTCAATGCTGCAATTGCATCAAGATGGTTACAAGCACGGACATCAACACCGTATTTTGCACTCTCTACATACCAACACGTGTCAGTATCTTCTGCTGTAGTACCCTTGCACTGGTCTGTCTGAACAATCAGCGAAACTTCGCCGTTCAGAAGCATTGCAGTAAGACTGAAACCATCTGACTCCTTAGTTTTATCGATTATGCTAATACAAACATCGTTCTCATCCGTAGTATCTACATATGGAGTGCTAGCCAAAATATCTTCCAGCAACATTACGATAGACAGATACATATCTGAATATCTTCCTGTAAATAGCTTGCTTGCAGTCCGTGCACTCATGTTATTATAAAACTTAAACTTAATCATAATCCTTAAATCTCGCCTCCAAATAAAAATAAATCAAATTAAAAGTCCATTGTTTCAACGCCGAAATTCTTAGAACTTTTTACAGCAGAATTGCTTGATGGCTTTCCAGTATATCTTGGGAACATATCTGCATTACGAATCATAAACAGATGTAATGAACGCTTAAATGCCGTTGACATAATGAGTACCCCTGTGTCAATATACGAGTTTATCTCACTCTGCAATGAAATCACTGACTTGCCTTCCACATTACCGTCATTGATATTCAACAACTGGTAGATTCTCGGAATCCAATCCGGATTGGACACAGTGATTCTATCAAGCTCTTCCTTGAATGAATCCACTACAGAATTTAAGTCAACATCAATGAATGTTCTATCCACCTCAGAAACATTCTCCATTCTCAGAATACGAGAAATATTCAAAGAACGAACACCGGAAAAATCATACTTACTACAACCAAGTTCAGGTAGTTTGATATAACCTCTGCTCTGCTTAGAACCTAGTTTCATACCACCTTGGTCTTGCGTGAATACATCTACTCCAGAAAGCATGCCAGAAATGAAATTGTTATCTGAGTAGTAATCAGTGAGTATCTCGAAGTTAATAGTCGAGTTTAACTCTCTAATAGTATCATTATCCTTCAAGTAAGTGAACTTAATGATACCATGCTTCAATTTCTCGTAGAAGCCATTGGTGAATGCATAAAGCATAAACAAAGGTGTACATGTCATCTCCGTTGCATTCATCACACTTCTCGGCACAGAAATAGAATTTCCCTTTGCAGAATAAGTAAGCTTGACCGCTCTGAGCTGACCACTCATAAAGTCTACATTAGCCTGCTGGATTTTCGCACTGTACTTAGCCTGCATCTCGTTTGCAGGATACCCCATCCAAGCCGACATAATGTACGGATTGCGAGTAGCAAAGAACTTGTCAAATGTTTTCTGCTTGACTCCGTTCTTTGTAATCCACTTCGGAACTTCCACATAGCAAATCGAAATGGACAGCAAATAGTCAATGAACAATGCCTTAGAAACAGTCTCATCATTCGGCAAAACACTTGTCCAGAAAGACTCATAGAGGTCTCGCCTATATTTTACAATCTCATCAAACAAAGTAGTATCTGAATTTACAAAACCATTGAACTTTGCAATATCCAGAACTCCCCATTCAGATTGCGTCTTATCAGCCATAAAGCAAAAAGGTTGAAGATTTAAACCAAGCTGATAACAGCCTTGATTCATTCTCTCAACAAACTCGTTATCCACGGCGAAAGACTTAATTGCAAAGTCCAAACCGTACATCTGCTCTAACAAAACAATCAACTCCAAACAAATTTTACTACTTTATAAACAGTAGCTTGCATTAAATATTGCTGAGTTACTCATCAAATGATTCACTTTTACGCTTGCACTCTTCTATGCAACTATTGATGTAAAATAATCTACTATGACAGACTTCAAAGCATTATCGTTCAATAAATGGTGTCTTAAACTCACAAGCCAATCTTGACAAGAAATAAGCCAGCTCCAATCTTGAAACTTCCTTTGTCGGAGCTAGATTTCCACAAAAATCAAACAAGTCTAGGATACCCAATTCAATGAGTGACATAAACATCGGCAATGGAATGGCTTTCTTGCCACTCTGAATTTCCTGTCTAAACGCACTCATGGAATCAGTGCCACTATAGTCGTTTAAATCATATGATGGAATATTTCCTATCTCTGTCTTAAAGCATTTCTTATAGACCTTGTAATCACAACCGTCTTTGTACTTTCCGACATATCTCTCTGGGTGTAGCCAATCTGCATTTACGCCTACTCGGTAAGCACCAGAATAGATATTATCGTATTTTACAGTGAAATCAGCCCAACAAGCAACTGTAATATACGCTAATTCAAACCTAGTAATCGGCTGAGTCATCTCACGTCTATCATACAGTCTATAAAAAGGACTGCTGAATCCATAAAGAATATTGTTATACCCCTCGTTATAGAAATCGCCCTCATTTGACATGCTATCCAGTGATTTTTTAGCATGACTGCCGTCTGTAGCACCAGTCTTGATTGCAAGCAGACTATCTATGAATTCACCAACTGTTACTACCCCGTCTGGGTTGAAATACGTATTTCCGTTATCATCATACTGCGGATACATCGCACCAGAAACACACGCAAGTGCCGCATATTTATACATGCTCATAGTATGCTTATCTGCAAAAGGTGAAATATCAGCTGTGTTTGTTTTCGGATTGATATTCGGAAATATCTTTCTTGCTGCGTAATATAATGGGTCTGATTCGTTCTCATCTTGCATTATATCATACAGCGTCTTACCATTGTATTTTTCTTTCAGAACTTCGTTTTTACAAGCATCATTAAAACTTTTGCCTGCAACAAAAGAAAACTGCTGACTCAAAGGTACAACAGTTGTCTTATCCTCGGAAAATAATACTGACTCTAAAAATGGACTTGCACAAATCTCATTCATGGCATCCGCATTTAAGCAGCTTGGCAAGTAAGATACCCCTGCACTCTCGTCTGCGGATAACTCGACTGGATATTCCTCCTCCAGTAATTCAGATTTATCGCCAGAAATCAGCTTTGTATAAATAACTGAACTGTCGGAAATAATAGACTCAGTAACAACTTTTCCATCTGTATTTCCTGAAACAACTATTCTGTTTCTCATGTTTACCTCCTCTCATAATCAGCAGAACTCAATAAATTCCAGCACGAGTACCCAAGAACAGCCCTCTGTCTGCAATACACTCCGGAAGATAACTATAAAGAGATTCTCTAACATGGTTTGTAATATCTTCTGAAACAACAACTGTATCTACACCTGGACGGTTAGACACCTCATCACAAATAATAAAATCACTTGTCTGGTTCTTACCTATAGCCTTCGGTGTGTACAGTGAAATTCTTGTTTCATCTTCCCAGCAGTCCTTTACAGTATTGTACTTTCCGATAAATCTGCAAAACAAAAACGTAGAAGCTAAGATAGAATATGCAGACTTATTTGACCGCATGAAACTCTCGAACATATCCTCCTGAGATACCCCCTCCAGCTTCGCTGCATCCTGTAACAACATAAATTCACCTTGCCGAAAAATTGCAGGCTTCACAGGTCTAAGCTTCAAATCAATACCGAAAATAGCGTCAACTCGAATTGTAGTATCTGATGATACTACTTTAAACTCCTCCTTAATACCAATATCAGATTCTGTCATGGCTGCATTAAAAGCATAACCACCGTTAACTCTCTTCATTATATTTAAACCTCCAGACAGGTATTTCTAAACAAATATATTAGATAAATATCCTGAAATTAAAATCAGATATTCCCCTGAGAAACCAAGCAATCAGCATCATAACAAGCCATGTCAAACTCAGACTCAGTCACATAATCATAACAAGAATTTACGCATTCATAAGTCTTGCCACAGCAATCGAAATACTTGAATGCACAAACAAGCTCTGCTACTAAATCGAAGTACCCCTGCTTCTTCTCATCCGGAATATTAAATACGGAACGAGCAAGCTTGCTTCTAATTGTACGGTACAGACCAAGTCTTGATGTCACATTATAATTATCGAACAAAGACTGCTCAGACTCATAATCCAAAGAAAGAGTATCGCCGATTTTAGGTCTCAGAGTGTTAGTTGCAAGCTCTCCCATTTCGTTTCTCTCATCTGAGTAGTAAACATCTGCAATATTATAATAAAGCATGCTTCTCTTTTTGACATTGTTGCCACTCTTAAACAGCATATCAATCTTAACAGGCTTGGCTTCTGTGTAGTACCCATTATCAAGAACGTCGTCCTTTGAAATCAACTCGCCAAAATTACCACTCAGCATGCAGTAAGACGGCAACATCATGCTCTTGCAATAGTCGATTGCGAAAGAGCCAACGAACCTCTTAGGAACTTCAAACTTCTCATCATAGTCTGTATCGGCTGCATTTCCACGTGAAACCTCAAACAAAACACCGTCATTATCAACATAAAAAGGCTTGACTACAGAATATTTCTTTTCCAATTCAGCACGCTGTTCACGAACAAAGTCACAACGCTCATTCAGGCTCTCAATAAAAGCACGCTCAGCAAAAGTTTCCAGAACTGTGATGCCACCACTATTTGTCATGGAGTACTGTGCCTCACTCTCAAGTCGTTCGTTCAACAAATCTGCTGCTGTACCTCTTGCCTTAACTACCCCTTGCAGAAAGTAATCCAAGAAATCCAGCTCTTCTTCCTGTGTCAGAACTGCACTGAAAAATCCTTTCTCAGATTCCTCCATAGTCTTGATGTCCTGTTCTGTAGCTCCAAGCATTGACATCGCCTTATTTCTCATAATTTTACGAGTGTCTACACGAATCAATACACTATCGGCACTAATACTGATAGCTTCGTGAATTGCAGGATTGTCGAACTTAAATTTTGAATTGTCAGCAACGTGTGTCGACAGATTAATCTTGGGAGAGAAAGTTACATTCTTTCTGCCTTTAACGCCGAACTTGCCACGCTCATAAATATTGTTTAATGAATCCAGAGCTTCCTTGCTTTCAAGCAGAACTCGAAGATAGTCAAGCAGGTCAAGTGCATTTCTTGAAACATTTCTGTGACTACACATTGCGAGTGCATATCTGATTCTCTTACTGCTCCAATCAACAGTAGCATCCTTTCTCGAAATCAGATACTTAAACACGTCCGGAAATTCCTGCATAAAAGCACGCTTGACATCAGAAGCACAAAACTCAGACGGTGTGCTCTGCCAGTAATTATCATACAGCACATAGCACATATCATAATAACGTGCTTTGTACTTCTTAATAGCGTCTTCCAGTAGTCTCTTAGAAATTTTTATACCATTTGCATTCAGTTCAGCAGCTTCGATTTTCATTTAACAAACCTCCAGTTTCATATTGGGAATAGAACTTGCAACACTATTGAGAATCTGAACTATGTTCACATTGGATTGGTACACATACAGCGTTTGTACATATCTGATACCCTTGCATTCGCCATCTCGAACCAGCGTTGTTATAAATCCTTTTCGCAACATCAACATTCTCGACAATTCTAGTGAGCTACAACCAGTGACCTTAAAGTGTTTAAACACATGTGCAACTGACAAACCAACGTCTGTACTGTCTGATGTAGCTAAAACGCTTATAACATTAACATCAGAAATATTTGTCAGGTGCTCAAAAGTCATATCGTCTTCCTTAACAAATCGATTTGCAATGTTAAACACATAAACTCGACCATCCACAATAAGGCGATACCCTTGACCGATTGTGTGGTTAAATTTTACAGGTTTCACGGCTCTCACTCCACTTCCTTTTTATAGTATTATTATAGCATAAATATCAAGAAAAGTCAAGACTATCTCCCAGATAATCCTGACTTCTCTAAAAATAACTCAAAATTTTCAGTCCAAATACAGATAATATCTCGCATCTATATTGGGATCGATAACATGACAGCTACTCTGCTGTACTTCTCCAAAGAAAATCTGCCATGTAGATGAATCAGTTGCGATGTAAGAAGAAACAGGAAAATGAAAAAACATCTGTATTCTATACAAGGCATCCTCAAAGTTATTGGCAAATATCTCGTATCGATACACCTCGTTCATCTTCTCCATAATAAACGTATAGGTATAGACACCGTTTCCATATCTGGCTGTAACAGGTAAGTATCGATACGCAGTTTTCACAGAATCCATAAAGTGTACCCCCTACTTAATTCCAGTGCTGTACACTCATCAAGGCATCGTCATATGGAACGCTACCATTCGCTGCTACACCAGCTTTTAATCTGTAGTACCCGTTTGCTGCTCTCGATACCCTCTTGACATGAATTCCATAAAAACTACAGAACAGCTTCACTGCATGTTCTATACTATTAGCCCGAATATCAACTCTATATACCATAGTCTTAATCTGATAATAAACTATATAGTGCTGCACACCATTTCCGATTATCGTTGTACAAGGAATCCCTGCAAATGACTCCATTCCATTTGGATTTAACATAATCACACCTCATTATAATATATAATATTTTAAAAATTATAGATAATCAATATATTCATCTTCTCCAGTGTCACTCATAGACTTATCATAACGAACAAACGAATCTTGATTGCTGCATAGTACCCTATAGGCAACGTTACTCCTATCTCCTATGCTCTCGTAAAGCTGGGTTAATTCAACTGGGAATAAAATATTTGAATCTAGCCAGAATTTCATAATCATATCTACTTCTTTAGAGAAATCACTCACAGTTTTAGTCTTTAGTACCCTATAGTTTCTCTCTACTCCTGTATAATGATATGGAATGACAAATAGATAAACTGTATACCCATTCTGTAATGTCATTTCCTGACCATAATAAAATGACCGCATTCTCGTTAAGGATAAAACCAGTGCTAACTGATTCATCTTATAACAATAATCTTTCGGTATTATATAAACATATTTACGCATAACAGAACCGTCTGGACTTGTTTTCTGTATGCAATCAACATAATCAAATGCTTCTTTGGGCTTATACTTCAAAGGAACACCTATCTTCACATCTGAAACAACGGCTATGCAACCTTGCGTTAAAGGAACTTCATCTGCAATGAACTTGCCGTCCTTATCCTTCAGATATTTGCCGTCTGAACCAAATCTTCTTCTCTTCAATTTCGGTTTAGCCCAGTAAATACACTCAGCTTCGTTTAACTTTTCATAATACTCGTCGTGGATACCCTTGATTAGTACTCTCCTTGCTAGGTCTACGTGACCATCGAAATCTCTCGGTAAAGGTAACTCGTATAAATTAAAAGCTCCAGACATAGCTTGACGCTGTTGTGCCATTGTCTTAAACTCTTTTGCGAAAATAGCATCTAAACTAGCCATAAAATAACCTCCTCACTGTACTGCTGAAGTCTTTTATCTATATTGATTCTATTTTGCACAATAAAAAGTGAACATGAAAAAGGCTGCACAGCAGATTAAACTGTACAGCCAAAATCAAGCATATTTATAAATATCACTTAAAGACAAATGAAATATCACCATTGCTCTTTGAAACTAAAGTCAACTTATCAGAAATCATCTTTGTCAAAGACTCTTTATCTCCATCTGAAATAGAAATATTCTTCGATACTAATTCCAATATCTTAGAAACGTTGAAAGAATAGTTCTCATTCAAACAGCTCAAAATCCAAGACTTATATAACTTGCTCTTTTCAGTGGCAAAGTCGCTGACATCCAAATAACTTGATGGTATACATCCGATACCCCATTCTTCTAGTCTGTTGAGATACTCGTTTCCAATTCTATCTCCTTCAAACACAACAAAGAATGAGTCGAAATTATCTGTCTCATGCATAGACTCCATTAAACAGAAATAATCTGAATCACTGGAAATCAAAACTACCCCGTCTATGCCGTTTTTAAGTACTTCTCTTTGTACTATCAAAGCCAATCTCATATCTACTGTAGACTTCTGGCTTTTCAACCTATGCATTTCGATATGTTCTACTTCAAAATTCGTAAATAGCTTGACAATCTCCCAATCTTCATGACATTTCTCGTCATCTACAAGAACTATCTTGTACTTATTGCCCTTAATATTAGACCGAGAAACATCGTTTATAACTGCAACAACGGTATCTACATGAGTATTTTCACAGTCTACAATAATCAGAATCTTGCTGCTATTGCCTAAGAAATCTGATAATGCATTCTTTGTATCTTCCCTCGTGAGAGTGAAAGTACCATCTGCTTCATTAGCTGGGTCTAAATCCTGACTTGTTGCAACTAGAAGTCTATCATATGAAACAACATCTTTCACTCCTGCAAGCGTCTGGATATTTGAAAATAACATTGAATCTCTGTATAACAAATTATGTGTATAAGTGCTCAAATCAAAACCTACAAAAAGCTGATATGGATACTTTTTTCTTAATCTCGAATATGTCTTTGCCAGTGTTACACCAGATACTCGCTTTTGCACGGTAAAAATCCCACAATAGCATTCACGAAGTACAGAACTAGCCCACTCTGGCAATAAATCAGAGTTTGAAATCCTTTTCGCATAGTCGTTTATAATATCGCTAATGCTTCTGATATAGTCTGATGCCCTAGCATTTGTGATTCTCAAATCGATACCCACTGATTTCAGATACTTTACACAACTCTGGTCTACGGCTGGAGAATCAATGATATTTCTCAATGTCGTACTAAAGAAAGAACTTAGAGAATCATATGAATTCAAGAAGTTATTTCTCAAAATACAAAGATTTCTCAGGATTAGAGCTTCTTTGTTACTCTCCAATTCTACCGGAATCTCCATATGGTCTATAAAAGATAGGTCATACTTTTCCATGTCTAGCCAAAGCAAATACGCTGTCAAGGCTGTGTAATATCTATTGTCCGTTTTCAAATTCATTACCTCCAAACTCTAAATTAAACTATACTTTATTTCCTTCGTTCTTTGTATCTGTATCTTGATTAAGTACCTGTGCTCGTTACATCTAGCAATTCTCTATTGAAATTCTCTATCTGCTCAACGAGAGTTTCTCCTAGCTTCGCTTTATAATTACTTCTTACCCAAGATTCAATATTTAAATTATCAAAATATTCATCTCCTAAAGAGTACCCAAACGAATCGAAAAATAATGCGTCTCCGTCTTCGTCCACAACAGGGTCTAACATAGTAAAACCCAATATTCCAAAATTTCCAATCGTAATAGAAGATGGAACAATACTCTTTCTGCCTTCCATTACTTTAAGCAACTCTCTAAGATCATAATGAGTAAGCAAATGATTTCTCACCGAAAATATCATATTCTCCGGAACGCACTCAAGCTTGAACTCCAAAGGAATCTTCTTTTTAGAAATTGAAAGAGCAATCTCCAGCTTGATACCCTGCTTTTCAAACTGAAAATCTGATGGACAAATCTCGTCCCCAAAAGAGTCGAATATCGCAATAAGTTTATAGTCATTTACATCAAGTGTCTTACTACCCATAAGAACAAAACCATGAAATACATCTACTGAGGTCTTATCCTTGTAGTGCAATATCATAGGAACAGAATGTAAACAAAAAGTGCCGTAACGAAAACATTCCAAAATAAACACCTCAAATCAAATAGATATAAAAAGGTGGTACATCTTTCTCTATCTCTCGTACCACCTAGTTTATCTCTTATTAAATATACAGATTAATTCTCAATGGAGCTACCGCTGACTGCAAACTTGCTGATGAGTACCCTGCTATTGGCGTCTTCAGCTTAGCAGGCTGTCTCTTGAAACCATCTGGTAAATCCATGAAAGCACCGTTCAGATTGATGCCATTATAAACACGTCTGATATGAACTAAATCATCTGGTTCACACCACTGTCCCAACACTTCACAAATTCGTGTCAAAGCCGGCGGCTCAGAGTAAATAACATCGATATCAGCCTTATTTACAGTAGATATCAACTCCTCTGGAACTTCTGTCGCAGTACCCTTATAAACGTATTTCTTGATTGGGCTATCGTATCTAAACAGTTCGCCAATGTCTTCTCCGCTATCTTCGAGAATCTCAATCAGCTGATTATACATTTTCGGTTTCCAATCCGGCTTTCCTGCAATCTCATCTGATTTATCACCTCTCAGAAGTTTTGCAAGTAGCAATGTGTTATAAGGAACTCGAAGATTTCTGTACGATGAAAGTCCCTCAATGTAACTCTGGTAATTTTCTGGTGTAATCTGCACATAATGTTTCTTTTCAATTGATTTTTCTACTGCAAATGTGCTCTTTACACTTCTCAGGAATACAGAAACTTGGTCATCAACCAGAGGTACAAGGTCAGCATCACCTGTAATAATATCAATAGGCAAATTCGGGTAGTTTTTCTTTGCATTATCTACGCAAGCCTTAATCAGGTCATCCGCTTCATACCCCTCTGCCTTGTAGCAAGCTACCCCTCCTTTTACGAGGTAATTCAATGTTAAATTGATACTCTCGTAAAATTTGGGGTCTCTTACTTCTCGTCTTGCTTTGTAGCCCTGCGGTTTTCCGTCTGTTTTAACACCATATTGCTGTGCAAAATAAGCCTTTCTGCACCTTGCACTGGCTTCACCATCGAAACATACTGCAATAGGATTAATCCCACCTCTCGCCCAACGATGAATCGCCTTAATAGTATAAGCAGGAATAGTTGTATTTACAGTTACAACTTCGCCGTCAATCTTCAGTGTACAACTCAGAGAAGTTGCATTGCCAAACGCATATGCCCATGCCATATGGTTAAAGTCAACGATAATAACACGTCTATCATCAGTTTTACTTCTGTCGAACATACTTTCAACTCCAATTCAAAATAAAATACATCGAAATAAATCGACACTTTATATACTTAATCTCTGCAAGTTTATCAAGTGGTTAAATGCATAATTATGGGTCGTACTCAATTAGCTTATACCAATACAAACCTCTTAAATTTATAATCTTAGTACCCCTCGGAATCAGAACTCTTAAATCGCCATGATAGGGTAATTCCAGAAATACCCCATTAAACTCCTTGATATCCCCTGTAAAAACAATCTCTTTTACCTTACTACCCAATAGCAGTGAATAGTCCCTCATATACTGCATGCCGTCAAATCGAATCTTCTCGATATTCTTACAGTAATGCAAACAATGAAAACAACTCTCCTCACTTCTGCAAACCAGATATTTCAAATTATTCATATCATAAAGCGTCTCTGGCTCAAAAACCTTATATGACTTAGGTAATTCTAAGAACTCTATTGCAGTATTCGTAAATGCACTGTTGCCAATATCTTTTAAGTTATTTGATAACCTTATATCCTTTAATGAAGTACAGTCCTCGAAAGCATAATCTCCTATGTATTCCAAAGAATCTGGAATGCTTATAGACTTTAAAGAGCTACAACCTCTAAATGCATAAGCAAGTATCTTCTTTACAGTGCATGGTATTAAGACTTCTTCTGCACATTTCCAGTCTTCAAAACAACCAACTCCTATCTGAGTTACACCATATGGAACTACAATTCTTTTCGCATACACACCTGGATATGTTCTGAACTGAAATTGACTTGGTAACTTTCGCTGCAAAAGCATGATTCTCGGATTTGAATCATCTATGTAACAGCTTTCTTCAATATCCTTGCATAAATACATAATATCACCTCAACACAATTAAATATCAATCACGAATCTCTAACTCTTTAAATAAGCAATTAGACCAATGTAAAACTTTTGTTAATACCAGTCTTAAATCACTTAATTCAGCTCGTTCAACCCCGATTGCACTCAGCAAAGTTTCTGTATCCTTAACTAAACCTATATACTCCTCCGCTGTATATCTTGACATACTAAGCTTATTCAAATTAAGACCATTCAAAGATAACGGTGTTCTAAGTCTAGTATTATCCGGAATCGTTAAATTCTCCAGACCAGATTTGTAAAATGCATAGGAAGAAATCACCTTCAAACTATCTGGTAAATCTATTCTTGTTAAAGATTCACAGTCGCTAAAAGCAGCATCTTCAATAACTTCGCAGCCATCAAGCAGTACATAATCAAGATACTTACAACGATTGAACATTCCATTCGGTATCTTCTTTACACCAGAAAGGTCTATGTATGAAATCGATGACTCCTGAAAGCATCTATACTCAAACTCAATTGCAGAAGCATCTTCGAATATGATTCGTTCCAACTTGGTATTCGCAAAGCAGTAACATCCGATATTCTTTACAGACCTTGGAATAGTAACTCGATCGATACCCGATTGTGCAAATGCTGTTTCACCAATTCTCTCAACATTTTTACCAATCTTAACCTCATGCAACTTACTGCAATACCCAAATGCGTTATTACCTATTACAGTTATACTATCAGGTAGCGAAACGGTTTCTAAGTCTGTCATGTAGGCAAAGCAATCAGCATCTAAAACAGAAACAAATGATGGTACAGAGCAATTCTTAATAAAATTGTCCTGAAATGAAATTGCAATCCCATCTACTGTATATCTCAAGTTCGCATGTCTGTGCAAAAGAGCTAAACCACCTTCGTATGCCCTTACAATAGAATCGCAGGAATCAAAACAGGTATATTTCAAAACTCCATTTGACATATTCGCTCTGTAAAACCAGCCACTGACTACCCCATTTCTAAACTCATCATAGGGAATCTCCTCTGTTTTAACAACAGTATCATCAGTATACCACTTGGTATTAGAAATAGTAACAGTACCCTTTGATACAAGATTTTTATCACTCACAACAAAAAACATAATATCAACCTCCCATATTATTAATCTTTAATCTTTAATCCAAAAATATAAGCTCGTCTATCTGCAAGATACCCCTTACTCTTTCAAGAAAGGCATCTGTAAACAACTTCTCTGCATAATTACTGCTAAACTCTTCAAGACATCCGAATTTGACTTTCATAATTAATGGTATTGTAATTATAGTATTCCGTTTTATTTTTAATATCTTGATATGTGAGTACAAAAATGCACAGAAATAAATCTTAGATACAGATTCCGGAATTTCCAACAAATCTAAATTACAGCCAGAAAAGCAGTAATCTTCAATCAAAAGTAACCCGTCTGGCAACTCAACTGTTTTTAAACTAGAACAATTGCGAAAAATACTATTCGGTAATGTAACCATACGCTTGCTACCTACCTTCGTAAAATGAACTTCTCGCAATTTTTTGCACCCAGCGAACACACTACTTCCTAACTTTGCATTCAAGGGAATATCTACTGACTCCAAGGCTGAATCTTCAAACGCTCCACTGCAAACTTCAACAACATCTCCATGTGCTAAATCTGTTATAGAGATACCCATTATCCCTGTGCATGCAAAGCAGTCAAATCCATAGTAAATAACCTTTCTTGGAAAATGAATATCTCTCAAGGATTTACATGCCCTGAATAACCCAGATGGTAGCTCTGTCACATAAAGTGGCAACTGCACACACTCTAAATGTATTAAGTGATGAAAACATCCAGCTTCAAGACTTAAAACAGTATCTGGAACTACTAAGTTCTCTAAAGCACACTCTGAATTTATATTGCGTGATAAATTCACAGCTGTCACGAATTTCGGTATTGAAAAACTTTTCGTCTTAACTGGTATTCCAGTTACTGTGATACCTGTACCACTTGCATTAAAGGAAAAACCCTCAGCTCTTCGCAACAATTTAAAACAAGCTACATACTTGTCTAGTATAGCTTCTTTACTATCATAGCATTTTATACTGTATTCGTTGCCAACAGAGCGAACTCCATGAATAAGACCACGGCTAAACAACTCGTCAAATTTCTCCCTTGAAATTTCAGAGAGATACCCCGTTCCTATATTGCAAACAAGAGCAAAATTAGTATTGCTTGAATCCAAAACACTCTTGACGTAGTACCCATACAAATCAGTATCTATAGTTTCCATAACACCCTCCTTTTCTTGATATATTATTATAGGTATCTTGGACTTTGCACATTCGAGATTGATTGCCTATCTTAGCAAAAAACAGCGTAAAAATAAAGGCAAAATCGAGTGGTGATGAAGAATTAGCCAAAGGCAAAATAAATCCTAAAATAAAAATTATCTCCGAATTTTCAACTCTACTGAATAAAAATATTTGCTAAAAACAAGACAAAATCAATTGTTTTTCCACTAGGTTAGAGCATAATTCCAGAAATTAAAGCACTTTTTATATTCCATTGTAACTGAGAACGCTTCAATACTTTATAACAGTATTACAAGCAAAGTTCAAATCTCTAAAAATCAAGATTTTTCTCAAAACAAAGAAAATTGGGCACATCCTAACAGATATGCCCAACTCTCCAAAACTATTTATCTCACCGCTATGCGGAATGAGGACTTAATAAGATACTGAAGTAGAATCAGTTGATTCTGTCTCAGTTTCTTCAACAGTATTACCGAATTCATCAGTAACATCTGTAGACTGTGTACGGTCTTTATTGATGTAAGATTCGTTTGCGTTATACTTCGGAACTTCATCACCGCTTCCTGCAAGCAACTTGAACCAAACTACAGGATACTGTCTATTAAAAGACCTGCCCCAGCATACGTACTTCTGGTCAAGCTCCGTAGATGTCGCCCAGTCATTCAGAATATCCGACTGATGCGGCTGGATTGTCGCTGTAGAATAGAAACCATACATTTCACCTGTCCGTGCAGATTGATTTGACTGAGCATCTGAAAGGAACATATCAGCACTTACTGTAATAGGCGCATCCTCCAGATTTTCTACCTTAACTTCATAGCAAATCAACTTGACCTGAGATGAAGCATCAAAACCTCTGTTCTTTTCAGAGTATTGCACAGCATAGTTAACTGCATCAGCACCAACTTTATATGTCATAAGAGTAACTTTGACATCATGGAACTTTCCATCATCACATAAAGCCTTTGTAACAATCGTTGTTCCAATGCCTGCAGGCAAATCGAATGAACCATCACCTACCTGAGCCTCTTTGTTTGACTCTCCTGTGTACTCATTCTGAGCAAACTGAGAACCAATCCAAGTATAAGTAATTACCGATTCAGGTACATACTCCTCTGGGAACTGTCTCTCAGGTTCTTTCCACTCCTCGACAACTTCGTTATCAGGAATTTCTGCAGGAGTAAAAGGTTGACCAGCGGCTTCAGCAGCTGCCTTATCCTGTTCGTTCTTAGCTTTCAAAGCATTCAGCTTATCCTGATACTCTTTGTACTTTTTATCATGTTCTTCCTTTTGTTTCTCAATCTCAGCATCTTCGCCTTCACGCTCATAATCTGCGATAATAGAACCAAAAGTATCAAACATTTCATGTAAGTCATCTGAAGCAAAAATCAAGTTATCTAAAGCAGAATCGGCAGATACCCGATAGCGAGTTACGTCCTCAAATGTACCATCTGCCTTCATAACCGTGTCTGTGTAAGCTTCGATATAAATAACTGCACTAGCAGTATTATCTGACTTGACACTTTTTGCACCATCTGATGCTTGGAATGAATCATCTGAAGAACTACTACTTGTATCTGTATCTGAATCTGTAAGACCATCTAAGTCATTTACCATAGGAGAAACTGTAAGATACCCGTCTTTCATTACTGTTGGTACAGTAACCTGTCCATCTGGAGAAGTTGTTTCAGCCTCTGTTGCTTCCTCAGAAGCATCTGCATTTGGATTAGATACCCCTTCACCGATTTGTACATCAACATCTACAGTTTTCGTTGGGAAATTCGACTTTTCAAGCAGATAATCAAGCATCAAATCAGTCATTTCAGACTTGAATTCATAGTCTTCAGCAGAATAACCTGACTCCTTATATTTATCTGTGATAAGCTCTACGTCTTCCCTCATGGTATCTGCAAGAGTTTTATAATCTACAACAGTTACTGACATGGTATCACCATTTAGCATTGTAGACTCTTCCATCATTGCAGTGCCGTCTGCATTTACCATCAAACCTCCGGCAGTATCAGTAGACTGTACATTCGGATATTCAAAGCTTACATAAGAAGATACTGACTTTATCCAGTTCTCTCTTAGCTCATCTGAGTTTGCATATTTCCATTCCAGAGCTACCCAAGAGTTCGGACAAGCTGCAAGAATGTTATCCGTATTGTAGTCATTTAAAGCTGTTAAATAAGTATCTAAGCCATATCTACCAGTCGTTTCATAAGCAACTTCAACCTTTGTAGCTGGCTCAGCCTTACTACCATTGATAACCTTAACAACTACCCCTGCACCAATCAGAACAACTAAAAAGCAAGCTACGCCGATTAAGAGCTTCTTCTTGCCCTTCTTTTTCTTGGGTTGCTGCTGTGTCTGCTGTTGCTGCTTCACAGGCTGCTGAGTACCCTGATTTTGGTTGCTCTGCATAGCACTTGATTTCTGCAACGGAACACCCTGTTCCTGCCCATGTTGTACAGGTCTTTGCACAGGCTGATTTGGATTTGGTAAACCTGATGCACGTCTCGGTGCTTGTCTACGTTGTCCACTCTGTACTGGTCGTCTTGCCTGTGGATTCCCTTGACCTTGCGGTCTAGGATTGCACTGCACCTGTGGTCTTGAACTTCCTTGACCTTGCGGTCTCGGACTTCTCGGCTGACCTTGACCTTGCGGTCTTGGACTACCCTGACCTTGCGGTCTAGGCTGACCACCTTGGACAGGTCTACTCTGCGGATTCATGCTCGGCTGACCTTCGCCTTGCTGTGGATATCCATGCTGCGGATAACCTTGCTGCTGGTATCCTTGCTGAGGATACCCCTGTTGCGACTGACTTGGAGCTTCATACTGCTGGTCTTGCATGTCTGATAAACCTGCATCAAACCCATCATCGAAATCTCCGAAGTCATCAAAACCACCTTCATAATCATTCACTGGCATTTCGCCATTCTCAAATTCATTATCCGGCATTTACTTAACCTCCTAGCGAATTAAAACTTGACTGAGAAGCCTACACCATTACTTAAAAATGCTGCTAAGCTATCTGAGCCATCCTTAGGTTTTGTTTCAGCTTCGCTAGTTTTAACTGAATCAGCAGATTCGACTTTACTATCTTCGACAGATTCATCAGGCTCTTCATCAGTGCTAGGTGCTATAGGCGGCAACTTAGAAGAATGTACAACAGGCTTTACCTGTTTAATTGATTCTTTCACAGATACATTCTCATCTTCAAGCTCTGCTTCAGGCTCTTTTGCCTCATGCTCTTCAGCATCAGATTCTTTCACAAGACTTTCAATATCAACCTCAACATCTTCCGGTTCTGTTTCAGTATCTACAACTTCTTCCATAACTTCCTCATTAGAAACCTGTTCTGCATCTTGTACAGTAGTCTCTTCTGAATGAGTACCCTGTTTGTTGCTACTTGTTGCTGCTCCAAATGAATCTGCTGTCAAGTTTTCAAGGTCTGCAATAGCATCTGCTGTATCATCGTTCTGAGCCTCATATTCAACAGGCTCAACTGACTCTTCAACACTTTCTGCAACAGGCTCATTACTCTTTACTGTGACTCCAGATGTAAGTAAGAGCTTGCTCAAGTTTGCAACTGTTTCTGTCAAAGATGCAATCTGACCTTCCAGACCATTGATTCTCTCATTGACAGCAACCATGTTTCCAGATGTATCTGCTATCTGCATCGAAGCTTGACTTGCCTGACTAGCAGGCTCATTAGATACCCCTTGACTTGCTTCGTTCAGAGCATCACCGAAACTTGGCATACTAAAGCCAAATTTAGACTCTTTTGCAGGCTCTCCACCAGTAGCAGAAGCAATATTGTTAATATCATCAATGCCATCTGCAAGAACAGTTCTTGCACCTTCTGTAAGCATTGACATATAAGCAAGCGTGCTCTTAGCATTCTCAATCACCTGAGAGAAGTTTGTGGTGTCCTCACAGATAATTTCTTCCTCACCAAATGTATCTACAAGACCACGAATTTCATCTGAATAATAATATGCCGACAAAAGTTTGATAATCAGAGGGTTTAATTCCCTATTTGCCTTCCAAGGCACGATAAGACCTTCATAAACATCCGTATCCGAAAATAGCAAACTAAGCTGAACACGTTTATTCATTTTAACACCTCCTAATCAAACTACAGCGACATACTATCGTTCTCGCCCAAAATTTTTGTTGTATACTTTGCACTCAGTCTATCATACAACTTTTTCGATGTGCTCTCAGAATAATCTGTACAAAGCACCATAGTATGATTCAATGACTGGAACTGTGTCAAGTGCAAGAAAACTGTTCTCAAGTTAATCGGAGTAGCCTTGACAAGAACAAAGCCTCGCATCATACTTGTAAAGGAATTATACAGAATGTTCTGTACGATACCCCCTAGATTACCAATATTGATAATCACAACATCCGCCATTTTGCTAAGTTCTTCAAACTTTGAACCCCAATCAACTGTCAAAAAGAACAATTCGTTCATGTACCCAAGAGCTGTGGAGATTACTCGTGCATTCGGGAATGACTTCGATGTCGCAATAAAATTGTCAACAGGTGCATTCCCCTGCAACCAATCTATTGGAGATTTCGGTGGAGTGATACCCAATTCTCTATCAATACATGTGTCTGTTACGATGTCCAGAATCAGATAAGAGCTATTCTTTCTAGCTGAAACCTGTTTTCTGATTGTCTTATACAAAGAAGCTGAACTCTCTGCACTACCACTAGCAAACACATACAAATTCTTATATGGTTTCAAAGGCAAATCAAGCTGCAAGTTCATAACTGACTTTGGCAATGTAATACTTGCCATTGCAGTAAAGATACTGCTCTGCATGCTGCTAAGCTCCTCATTACGAACTGCAAGCGTAGTTTCACTAGTTGACAAGTCTTTCCGCAATTTTGAAACCTCTGCCTGAGCAAGTTCCAATCTCGTTTTATAAGACGAAACTGAATTATCAGCATCCAACTGTGCCTGTTCCAACTTGCCCTGCAATTCAAGAACCTGAGTCTTTAATGCAGAGATTTCAGTAACATTTGTTGAAGCTGTAGATACCCTTGTCAGCTCTTCTTCCTTTTGCTCAAGCTCCTGTAACAACTCTGCAATTCTAGCATCCTTGTCTGAGCCTGTTCTTTCAAGCATCTCTATTGTAGCCTGTGCTTCCGAAGCCTGTGCCTCAAAAGCTCTACCCCTTTCAACGCTTTCTCGAAGAATAGAATTTTCAGAGTCAATCTTTTTCAGTCTTGAATTAACAGATTCCAACTCTCCATCTTTGCTTGCAAGCAAACTGTCTCTAGCCTTCAAACGTGTTTCCAGCTGAGTAATAGTACCCTGCAATCGTGTTACCTCAGCAGAACCAGAACTAGACTCGGCAGACATGCCTTCCATCTTAACAGTGATATTATCAATATCAGACTGCAACTGAATACATCTATTGCTCTTATCTGCAAGCTTCTGCTCTGTTTCAGTGAGCTCTTCATTCAAACGAGAAATTTCAGCATTCAAATCAACAACTTGCTGGTCTTTAGTTGAAATTCTTGTATTTGCAATCTCAACAGCACTCTTAGCCTTATTGCACTCAGAAGTTGCTGCTGCGACTTGCTCCTGCAAATCAGAAATCTGTCTCTTAGCAGTTTGTAGAGACTCTACGATTAAAGCCTTCTCCTTACGCAGAGAGTCTAAACTGCCTGAGCTTTCTGAGATACCCCCTTGCAATGTGGAAATCTGCAGATTCAAATCTGAGATGGTATTATCCCTAGAGGATACATCTTCCTCAAGAGTTGTGCATCTGGACTTCAAGTCAGAAATCTTGACCTTCAAACCATCGATGCTCTCATCCCTAGATGAAATATCAGAATCCAAAGAATCACATTTGCTTTCAAGCTCTCTGATTCTTGCTTGCAAACTAGAAAGCTCGCTAGACTTACTGCCCATTGAACTCTCGTAGTTCGCACAGCTTTCTCTCAGAGAAGTTACAGTGCTCTTAAGCTCTTCGATAGTCTGTTCTCTTGATGCAATCGTAGCATCCTTAGTCTGAACTGCCTCATTACAAGCTGCAAGCTCCGTTTGCAAAGAAAGCTTTGCATCTTCAAGACTAGCAAATCTGCTCTGCAAGTCATCATATTCTTCAACAGTTTTGCTGTGCTCTGCTCTCAAAGAATTTAATTCTTCAGAAAGCTTTTCACGCTCGGACTGCAAATCAATAATTGTTTGCTTGTTATCCTCAACTTGACTCTGTAAATTCTGTATATCAGAGTTCAAAGTATCAACTGAACTACCCTTATTCTGTAAATCAGATGTAAGAGAAGATACCCTTGCCTCAAGACCTCTTGTTTTCTCCTGCAATTCCAGAATCTGAGAATCCTTAGAATCAATATCTGATTCGTAAGAATTACACTTCTCGCTCAGAGCACTAATATCTGCATTCAAAGATGCAATCGTATCCTCATACTGGCTTGCACCTTCCTGCAACTCCTCGAAATTACTCGTAAGCTGCTGTGCATTTGAACGCAAATTAGCAAGATTCTGCTCCTGTTCCTGCTTCTCAGAACGCAGAGTTTCAATCTTTGCCAATGCTGCATTTATCTGGTCTGTCAAGGACTGTACTTTTTGAGTAAGACTATCAATCTCTGCATGAGATTCGCCAAGCTGATTTTCAAGTTCTTCCTTATCGTACTGTAACTGAGCTAACTCAGAACTGATACCCTGCTTTTCAGACTCCAGAGATTGAATCTTTCTCTGCAAGTCTGCACTCTCTGACTCGTAAGTACCCCTGATCTCAGAGATTTCAGCTTCCTTGCTTCTCAGAGTATCGCTAAGAGTGTTTATCTGAGTCTGTAATTCAGAGAACTGTGCTGCATCATCTGACTGCATCTGCTGTAATTTAGCAGCTAAACCTGACTTCTCTCTTTCGAGTTCCTCAGCTCTAGCATCTGAATCACTAATGCTTGAACGTAAACGTTCAATCTCAGTATTCAGTGTGCTAATCTGGTCAGTCAGACTTTCAGCCTCGTCTTCCTTTTCAGAAAGCTCTTTACACAAAGCACTGTAATCTTCAGACTTTTTCTGCAACTCAGAAGTCAAGGAAGTAATCTGTGAATCCAAATCGGATACCCTTGATTCACTTTCGTTTAAGCTCTGACGTGTAGCAGTCAAATCTCCTTGTGCAGTATTCAATGACTCTGTGAGTTCAGATACCCTTTTCGTCAGAGCATCTACATTTCCAGACAAAGTCACAACTCTTGATTCTGCAACTCGCTTTGACTCTGCAAGCTCTTCCGAACCTTTCTTTGCATCTTCACACTCGCTTACAGCAGTATTCAATGAGTTTGTTAAGGTTTGCACCTTTTCATTCAGCTCATCGATTTTAATATTCAAATCTGAAACCTGTTGTGTCAAATCGAATACTTCTGCTTCTGCTCTCTGCCTTGCATCGCCCTCGGAACTCAATTTCTCTGTCAAAGAAGCTGTCTTACCCGATAAACTCTTGATTTCCTCGTCTTTTTGACCAATTGTCCTGCGGAGAGCATCACAACTAGATTCACTCGACTTTAACTCAAGTTTTTTATCAATAAGTGAGCCGTTGAGGTCGTTAACTTGCTTTTCAAGTTCCTTAGATGTCTCCTCACTAGTCGATAAACTTTCAGTCAATTCAGCAATCTTTGCTTCCAAAGACTTCTTCTTTGACTCGGCTGTTTCAAGCTCGACTCTGTATTCCTCGATTTTGGTTCGAAGCTCGTTCATCTCTTCCAGCTTCTGTTTCAACTCTGCAACAGAAGCCTTTGCATCTTCATACTGCTTTGTAACCTCGCCAAGACGAGTCTCAATAACCTCTTTCGATGCCAACTGCTTACGCAGTTCGGAACAACTATGCGTCAAAGAGTCAATAGTACCCTGCAACGAGGTTGCTTTGTCCTGTTCCTCTTTCAGCTGTCTCTCAAGACTTTCTTTATCTGATTCCAAAGAAGCATATCTTGACTTCAACATTTCGTGGTCTGAAGCTGTATTTCTTAGGCTCTCAAGCTCCTCATTAATAGCATTGATTCTAGCCTGCAATTCCTCATTAGCATCCTTGGAATCTTGAAGTGCATTATTTGCAGAATCCAGCTGGCTCTTAGCCTCTGAATACTTCTTTGTGAGAATGTCATACTTTGTAGCCTTCTCTTTATACGAGAAAAGCTCGTTATTCAGAGATGCAAGCATCTCCTCCTTCGTCTGCAACTCGATTTCTAAATCAGATACCCTTGAATCAATACTCACAGAATCAGATTCCATTGTAACAGAAGAATCTTCCGTCATTGTACTGATTTGAGATTTCAGATTACTGATGATAGAGTCCTTAGAAGAAATCTTGGACTTCAGATGCTCAATCTCTTGCTCCAATTCAGTAATTTCAGCGGATGAATCCTGCTGCTCTACTATCAAATCTTCTGCATCTGGCACTTCGTCAGCACCAACTACACTACCCAAAACAGGTGTTGGATTCTCAGGAGCATCTATGTCGCCGAACATGCTAATAAGAAAACCCCTCAAACCATCATCATCAACGTATTTATGGGTTTTCTGCATGTTCAAAGTCTGCTTTGCAGCTGAGTAGCTAGACTCATAGATATCACTGCTTATAACAATAAGTTTAACATCGGCACGTTTACCCAAGTTTCTGAGGATACCCCTAATACCAGTTTTTCCCGACAAATCTTCAATAGAATCATCGGGAAAAAACTTATTTGTATACTCAGAAAGTAAGGTCATGCCACTAGTCGGAATACCACCAACATAGATTGACATACTCTACCTCCATATTGTCATCAGAACATTTCGGCAAGCACACTCGCACCAAGAATGTTCAACTCTCTCGGAGAAACTTTCTCCTTTACCTTGGACATCACTCCGTCTGTGTCCGTCTTGGTAACCTCGTGCTCCGGCAGTTCTACAAGCTCTACATACGGACTGAGCTTCTTCAAGTAAGTAACGATTGCCTCGCCCAAAGAAACGGAATCTGCATTGTTCTCGTTGTGCATAGCACCACCACCACAGACCAGAATCCGACCAATCGAACGAATCGGGAACTCCGTCTCCTCCAGATACCCCTGCATATCAGAAACAAGGTACTTTGCAATCTCGCTACGAGCCTTGTCGACTACAGAAGTAATATCGACTTCTCTTGCACCGTCCTTAATCTTGCCAGTGATAACACCGTTTGCGATTGCAGTCTCGTTCAGTACGATACCCTCTGCTCGCAGTGCTTTCTTTACCAGCTGAGTGACATTATTGCCACCTCTGTTGATAGTGTGCTTGGAAGAATCGATAATCTTGTTATCCTGAATAATCAGAATATCAGTAGTTCCTGCACCGATATCGAATACAAGAGTGGTCTCCTTCAGCAGATAATCCATGTTCGGACGAATCAGTCTGCCACGGTCATATACAGCTCCGATATAAGCACAAAAGCCCTCCGGCAGTACAGTGATTCTGTTCAGCTTGATGGGCATCTTGATTGCAGGAAATGTGCAGTCAACTTCTGTAACGCTCTTAATCAGATTTACCATATCTTCACGCCCGAAATCAATATCTCCAGGCGGCAAAAGTGTAACTACGTCCCATGTGATATCCAGACTGTCCAGACTGGATGCACGCATCATTCTGCGGATAGCCTTCATGCCATACAAAATAGCCAACTCAAAAGAGAGTGCTGTTGTTGCAGAACGATATTTCTTCTCAGTAGCAGACGGACGCATCGGTGCAGTATTGAACTCCTTCAGCTGTACTTCACCATTTACGAACGTGCCACAGAAATCTTCGCCGTTTACCTTGGCGTTGATGTTCATTACCGTGCTCGTATCCTCGTTATAGTCGCTGCTCGGAACAAAATCATCGTCTACAGCCTCAAAACGATTGGACAGCGTGAAAGACTTCTCACGCAAATTTCCTGTTGTCATGTCCCGTCCAAACAGAACAATACCTCTTGTTTCACTATTTCCCAAGTCAAGTACCAGTGTTGCACTACCCTGTGTCATAGCAAATACCTCCTCATTAATAATATTGATAAATAGTTTTATTACAAGCAGAAAGTCCATTCCGCTTTATAATCATTACAATAGATTAGAACAAACTCAGCAAAAATCAAATCAAACTTAGAAAAGATTTAAACAAAACTAAATCTGAAAACGCTGAAAAACATTTACACTTATAAAACCAAGGCTCATATAAAATATCATAGCAATAACTATATTATCCCTCGATTCTACAAGCTTATCCAATTGTTCTCAACTGCATTAAAGTCAATGCATATAGTACCCCATTATTAAGAAATATAAACATACATAAAAATAGGGTGTGCACCTAAAATACAAGATGCACACCCTATATACAGGATATTCAATTCATTCTCAAAGTGTCATTACTTAAACACAGGAACTTTGATTAGTTTAATCAACTCTTCCTCCTGAGTATCAACATTTCTGACTTCTTCCAAAGCTTTCTCATTATAACCATAATCAGCGTCAGTTAAAAACACATCAGTTGTAGGTGACTTGTCATATTTCAAACTTGTCAGGTCAAACAATCCACTTGTAGCCTTGTAATGAGAATATCTCACACACTTCAAAGGATTATCTCTATACAAGAAATAGTCATCACAGTTAGACCGAATAGAGTCGGAAATAAGCAGTAAATCTGATATCCCGTTGTCGTCTGAAATAGCTCTTTCATGCAAGTTATTGCATATATCATGCATCTTTCTCATGGAAAAAGAACAAGCACCAGCGAAAAGAACCACAACTATAACGTCATTAAAGAAAATCGCCTTTTTCGTAAACAAGTCAACATCTGTATAAAACTCAGCAGGTTCAAAACCATTTGCTCTTAGAAAATCAATACAGTTTGTCTCGGAAAGAACAATAACCTTCGACATAGTACCCTCCTTATCTGGAAACAGAAGTATATGTTGTATACACATACCAAAGTCCGTCATCATCCTCAACAATATTATTAGAAGCATTGCTCCATCTAGCAACTCCGTAATGCTCCTCTCCAGCTGAAGCCGTCTGCTTTACAAACCACTGCAAAATCGGAGATTTGTAAGGTATGTGTACCTTAACCTTTGCAGTCACCTTAGCAACAATACGCTTACCATCTTCAGAACCACCCTCTGTGGTATCAGTGTCTTTCAGTCTGCTAGGCAATGTAGCTAAAGCAGCTTTATCACCTGGAGTAGCTCCTTCAATTTCATTTACAATCTTCCAGTTTGCATTGTCATAAAAATCTACAACAAAATAATCAACTTTAGATTGCAACGTACTCAGGTCATACTCGACATCTCCATCATTGTAGATTTCAGAACCAACAGCCGGAGTATGTGTCTCAGGGTCTACGCTAGCATCTCCGTGACCATCATCATATATCGATGTATCAATACAACCATTCGATGAATTGTAAATCACGTTAATAGCTGCTGTAGACTTCGTGGTGGGGCTAGCTTTGCATTTTGAAAAGCGAATCAGGTTCTCTAAATCTGCTCTCAGATTGGAATTTAATACATCTTTCGGAATGTACGTAACTCCAAGAGAATAAGGTGTCAAATAATAAATAGAATTCTGATAATCACTACCCCCTGCTGTAGCTACATTTGTGTATTTACCGCTATGTGTTACGGAAGTAAAGTTATCTGCTGTAAAAGAAGAATAAATTCTATTGTAATTATCCAACTGCAGACCCATCTGAGTCAATGTAGGAACATCTCTTTCCTCAAGAGAAAATGTGAAAGAACCATCTGAATCAGCTGTTTTATGCTTTACCATATAATCATGGGATATAATCTGCTTGCCAACATTATCATAGAATGCTTTGAAATCTGACGTAGGATTTCTACTGTTTGCATCATATGCATAACCACTTTCCTGCCACGGATTAGCCCAACTCAACATGACATTGTCGTAGTCGCTTCCAGTACCCCCAAACAAGAACTTGTAGATATCTTCAGTCGTCTTGCCATTTGCATATGAGTTGTAAGCATACTGGCTCTGCGGTAGTACCCCCTTCTCTTTGTAATACATTGCAAGAATGTATGAGTTACCACCTATCCACTGTGCTCTTCTCATATACTTTGTAGTGGAATATAGGAATTTATCTGAATCTCTGTAAGAATGTGACTTCGATGCAAGAGCATCATCAAACTCATCAGAGAAAAACTCCTCAGATGCCATTGAGTTATACACAGCAGAATCAACAGCTAAATCAAAAGTATTATCCAGTTTTTTAAATGTCTCCTTGATACCCAAAAACTCTTGTAACAAGGTAACAGTCATCATAAGGAAAATATTGATTACCAAAGTAACAAAAATGTACTTAAGCTTCATAGATACCCCTCCTTAGCTGTTTACAGAGATGTATCGCAAGCAAGGAACTTGGCTGACATAAGTGAATGTTAAGCCCTTGCTATGAGCCTCATCAGAATCATAAATCTGAACTGAATCAGCAGTATTGTTGGCTGCTGGGTCATAAAACATTGTCAATGCATTAATTGAAACTGACATCTCGATAAGCATAACATCACCATAATCTCCTGGAGTATCCATTCTCTTTCGATATGTCAAGCCATTACCAGTTGGCACATTCGTATCGCAATCATGATTATAATTGATTCTGAACCCTCTTACAAATGTGTCTCCACCATTCATATCATTTGCAACATTCAGGAGCATACCTCTGTACATGTTGTAAGCATCTTCTGTCAAATAGTTATGCTTTGTGACTTCCTGCTCCATTGAAGTCATAATGGACTCCATCTTCTGATTCAAAGAATAAGCTCGAAACAGATAAAAGCATAAACTCCAAACAATCACAAAAATAATAGAGTAAGCGACTGCCTTGAATGCCACAACAACAAATCTGTTCATCGCACAACCTCCTCAATAAATTCTCAGTCATAATGGAATAAAAAAAGTGGGGTAAGCGAAAGCCTACCCCACCAAACTACCGTGATATTAAATTTTTGTTAGATGGCTTCAATATCATTAGCCCTTAGTGTTCATGTCAAAGCCCTTGCCGTTAGCATCCTTAGTGGCATTGGTCTCATCCCACAGCGGAAGAATCTTCTGACCGCTACCAGCTACCTTAGCCCACTGCTTGTTAATACCAGTGGCAATAGCATTGTAACCAGTCTTGATGATACCTCCCTTGTTGAATACCAGCTGCCAAATCAGGAAAATCAGAACCAGCAGACCAATCAACAGAAACACTTTCTTTACGGTTTTGTTCATTGTCAAACGACTCCTTTCAAAATATTCGTCAAACAGGCTTCAAGCGTATTCTTCCACACCGTCTAACACGATAAATAATTTGAACTCAGAACAAGGAAAAATAAACTCACAAAACTAAAAATTTAGACTCATGACAAACCTTTGGAAATGCTCATTCACTTTGTCCTTCGTTCGAATTCATAATACTTATTTTCGTCTCAGAGCCAAAAAGTGAAAGGTGAAAAACTTTATAAAAAATATCAAGAAAATTATCATTTGAACAATGAACTAGCTAAACAACTTAATTCCAGCCAGTGGAATAATCCGCATTTGCACTAGCTGTGTCCGGCTCATTCAAGCTAAAATCAGTAGATGAGCCATCTACAGCATATCCAAGACTACTTGCAAGACCTTCCGTTTCATGAACACTGGGGTAAAGTGCCATTTCATAGTAGGTCTGTGACATAGGAGTCTCAACCGCTCTGCAAGCATGTCGCAATGCACTGTTATCTCCAACAAATAACAAAACATAGAGTAGCATTGCTGCAACACACATACCCACAATCCAGAAGATACCCTTGACAAGCTTCGTATCCATAGTAAAAGCCTCCTTAAAGATTAGAAGAACCCTGTCGGCAGTTTGGAATACCAACCAACAGCAATAAAGATGAACAAAATAATGTATATTGCATATATTGCACGCTCACCCTTAATTCTAAGCTTCTCAGAATTCTTTTTCATGACATCCGTTTTCCGTCTTGTAAGCTCCATTTTCAAAGTCAACAGTGTATCAGCGTTATCGATACCCTGCAACGCCTGTGTTGCAACATTACAGAAGTTAACGATTGTAGCTGAACGATAACGGTCACGGAGTTTTGGTACAGCTTCATGGTCTTCGTACATTGTAAGGTTATTTAAGAAGAATCTAGCAAACTTCAACATCGTAGATTGCATATCTAAATTAGAAGCAATCTGCAATGTATCAATATAGGATTCTACAACCTTTTGTAATCTTGCCTTAGAACCCATACGAAGCTTAGAGTACATCAACAAGTATAAATCAATGAAATATACATCGATAATTTCATCCTCTTCTTGCACCTTTGCCTTTAATCTAAACGGATAAGCTACGAACACAATCAATGTAACGATACTTACTGCCCAAATCAGCTTAAAGAACACGCCAATCGGTATCAAAATAATACCGATAATCAAGAAGAACAAATACTTACCACGAACTTCCTCTGGTGTGAGCATTCTATCAAGAACTTCACTTCTGATTTCAAGTCTCTCAATCAAAAATTTATGCTGATTGTACTGATTCTCAGACATCACCAAACCACGAAACATATTCGTGATAGTAGAAAAGAAAGCAAGCTTTTTAATCTCCTTCTGTCTGTCCTTAGCTTTCTTCTTCTCTGCATCAATATCGCTCTTCAAACCTGAAGCACCTTTACTAGATGCAAAAACATCAAAGTGTCTAAGAATCTGCCAGATAGCATAAACTAAGCAAAGACCGATAATAATGTATTTCACTTAGATATCCCTCCCATCAAATTGCTCTGGATTTGATAGTTGCAATATAACTCAGCACACCAAAAATAGTAAGTACAATAGCAACTAACAAGATATTACCCCAAGTTGTTGTCAAGAAGAAATATCTTGAAAACCAATCTGTAGCCATCAAGAAGATGAAGTACCCAATTGTGATACCAGCTGAAATGATAAAACTCAATCTCAGCACACCGAATTCAAGATTATTGTTGTAACGCAACTCTCTTCGCTGTCTATTCGTTTCTACAATATCATCAAAGATACCCCTCATGTCTTCCTCACCTAACGCTTCATAGAACACGGCTTTCTGAGCGAAGTCCTTGAAGATATTTCCAAGACTGTCTGCAAGAATAAACATTGCATCCTCAAAAGACATACCACGGTCTTGAATATTAGATAAGAAAATCTTGAAATCCTGCTGCAAGCTCGGCGAGAAGTTATCCACATATCGAGCAATTGCATTCTTAACACCAGAACCAATCTCAGGGATAATCAAGTCCAAAGCATCCATAACGTCTGCTTCTCTTTTCTCCATCTTGCCTGCAACAAATACTCGTGTAGCAACAAGAAATACAGCTACAAGAATAAAGAAGATAACTACATACAAAAATACATTCAAATTGCATATGATGCCAATCACAATGGCTGTAATAGCTGAAATAGTACCCCAAAACAGCATATAACCGACAGGTGTAACTCCAACTCTCTTCATACCAGCTGCAATCAATTGCTCGTTAATCCAGTTGTACAACTTTGCAATTAAAGAGCTTCGATGCAAGTAAACATATCTCTGCACAGCATACTCTCTACTGGTACTGAATGTACCAATCTTTTTAGAGATACTCGTGCCTGCTGAAGATAAAAACTTCTGCAACTGGAACGAGAAAAAGTAAACTCCAGCAACAATCGCAACAATCGTGATTAAAAGAATAATTCTGGACAATATTACCCCTCCTCATCTCCGAACAGGTTATCATTGAAAGCTGTATCATGCTGTCCAATAATGTCTGCGACAGCATCATTGTCAACTTCAGTGCCAGTGTAACTACTCTTAGTAGTAGGCTCATATTCCTCATCAGCATTGGAAACTGTAAGGAAAGGTGCAAGCTCATCTCTCGAAATACCAGCTGCAAAGAACTTCTGAATCATTGAATCACTAATCGGACTAACCTGTTCGAAATTACCGTCAATGTTAATGGTCTTACCGTTCTCATCCTTCTCTGTTTTACCAGAAAGCTTGAATCTAAAGAGTACCCTTGTCTCTGCCTTACCGTACTCGTCTACACGTCCTGTAAGCTCCTCGATAGTCATAACGTGACGATTACCGTCATCCAACTTCATCTGAGAAACAACGATATCAATAGAATGCGTAATAGAACTCAGATAATCGGTAACACTACCACCTAATGTAGCAAGCTCAGTAGCCATACGCTCTACTGCGTCTGCACCATCCGTAGCATGGAACGTAGTCAGAACTCGGTGACCAGTTTTCAATGCACGGTTCATCTGGAAGAACTCCTCAGGAGTACGAACTTCACCTGGAATGATAACATCTGGCGTGTTACGAAGTGCATGTGCAATAAAGTTAGCCATTGTCGGCGTTGTAGGGTCATTTTTCAAACGAGGGTCAACTTCAGAAGCTTCCCAATGAACAGCGTTTCTCAGGTTTGCACCAGTTTCATCTGAACGCTCATAAATCATGATTTCAGTAGGATTCTGTACAAGCAAGAGTCTGTTCTCTCTCGGAATTTCCCATACAATTGCATTCAACAAAGTAGTCTTACCAGATGAGGTCGGTCCGACACAGGCAAGTCTTACGTTTGCACGTCCACAAAGTCTGAGGAAATCAGCCATCTTAGCAGTCATTGTATTGAATCTAACGAAGTCATCAAATGTCAGACGGCTAGGTGCGTATTTACGAATTGTAATCGAAGTACAAGGAAAATCGTACCCAACTCGCATATCAGGTGTAATCGCTGAGCTATTTACACCAGAAAGACGATACCCCTTTGCTGTTGTTCTCGTGTTAATCAGAGGGTTTGTAACTGTCATACGAGGACTGTTACCATCAGGGTTGTAAATCAATCTGTTGATTGTAGAATGCAACTCAGTATCAGATACAAACTGATACGGCATACCGTTCTTATCTACATACAGCTGAGATTTACCTCCGATTACTACCCATATGGTCTTGTAGTCATTAATCTGAATTTCCTGTACGTCCGGATTCTCAAGAGCATCTCTCAAGATACCATAGTCAGTAATATCAGACCGCAAACGGTCAATCAACTGGTCAATCTGAACATCTCCAGCTTCGTCAACGAAACCTTCAACATCTTTCTGGTTATTCTGCACATACTGAATAATCAAGTTATCAGTATAATTGGACTGAGTAACTCTATCCCAATTATAGAACTCTGCAGGTGTCTTATCAGAGATAAGTCGTCTACACCCTGCCAGATACATCTCGTAAGTAACTCTCTCTGAGTCACTTACATTTGAAGTAGCTCCGTACTTTCTCTGGGCTGTAAAAATATCGGATAACGTCAGCATTACTTCTTACCCCCTCTGCCAAAAAATCCTCGCTTCGCCTTTGCAGGTGCAACTTCTTGCACAGCCTCAGCCGCAGGTGCTGGCTCTTCATCAAACAAATCCAAGTCATCGTCACTGCTCTCATAAGACTTGATATAATCTTCAGAAGCACTTGTATCCTGATACCCCTTTTCGCCTACTTCAGGATAGTCCTGCTTAACCTCGGCAAATTTCTCCTTGGAATTGCTATTATCCTGAATCACTCCGGCAGGAGTATAAGTCGCATTAGACTTTCCCGTCTCTGGATTGATATTCAACAAGTGGCATACGATATCAGTAATACAATCATTGAACTGCTGTACATCCTGACTGTTTACAGCTGCATTAAACAGAATTCTACCAGTTGCAAGCATGTGAGCAATCTCCATAGACATACCGACATGTGCAAGATGCTTAAAGTGGAACTTCTTCATGAGCTCGTCCCAATTTGTAGGAATGTCATCTACAGTCATAGATGTCACAACATAACGCATCTTATCCATAGAACAAGAACAAATTACGTTGTTTGTAATGAAGTTCTCAACGTTTCTCATGGTGGTAACAGAGTTACTCCAAACCTGAATCAGCTTATGTGCTAACTGCATAGCTGTAGTAGAAATATTGGTCGGTTCATTGCAAATATCAATCAGAATAATATCAAACTTGGTTGCAAGCTGCGAAAAAGCAAGCTCAACAGCAGCGGCACTATCCTGAGTTGAAAGCAAATCAACTATTGTCCGATTTTTAAAAGAAAGTACGGATACTTTTCTATCTATACCAGAAATATTCAGTACAGAATTTCTGGTGAAACCCATACTAAACCAGTCTGTAACGCCTTCCTTTTTATTTTCCCTGTCATAATTCGTCTTCAGCAAAATATCCTGACAAGGATTCAAAATAGACGTATCTACCACACAAACATTCAAACCAAGCTTCGCCATAGCCAAAGCTGTATTTGAAACAATCGTAGATGTACCGATACCCTCACGAACTCCCTTGAATGCTACAAACTGATAGAAGATATTGTATCTCAAAGAACGCTCATAAGAAACACCAGACGATGTTTTCAGCAAATCAGTGAAGATTAATCGTGGGTCTGTAACAGATACCCCTTTCAAGCCTTCACCATTCGACTTAATAAAACCCATGTAGCACCTCCAAATTACTTGTTGCTCTTAGTTGTGCCATTCAGAGCAGACTGAATTTCAGCAAGACTATCAATAATCGAGCTAGAACCAGTTCTCGGCAACAATGTCATAAGATACTCTGCATCGTTTGCCTCGATTTCCATGAATCTATCAGCTTCTTCAGCAGTTACTTCCAACAGAATAGTATCCGGTTCAACTGAAGTCAAGAATTCACTATCTGCAAGCAATGCAGCCTGTTCTTCCTTGCTCTTGGAAATGTAATCATAGTAAATATCGAAAATTGAGTTACCTTCACTATTTAACATATCCAAAACTGTAACTTCACTGAACAGCATTTCAGTAACAGGAGTTGTAACAGCCTGAACAGTACCCCCTTCTTCTGTGGTCAGCTTGTACTGCTCTTCAGTCGGCAGGTCGTAGTTAACTTTCTGATATCTTGCACGAATATTCAGAGTATCACCTGGAACAACCATATCACCGAAGTCTTCGGTGTTCATCTTGATGTTCAGCAACTCACCGTCCATTGAATACAGATAGGAGTTTTTCTTCGTCTGCTCACGTACAGTCTGATCCCAAAACAGCACCGTGCCACCTCTCAGATAGTAAGCAGCGTATCTATTACCTACGATGCTATCTCTATCCTCCCAAGTAACAACTGACTTCTTCTTAGTGCCGTCACTGAAGTTTACAACACCATACTGCTCGAACTCTTTGTAATACATATCATATTCTTCAATCATATCTTCTGTAATCATAGAGTTCGCTGAAACGTTATCCTTCAGTCTCACAACAGAAACAACCTTTTTATTCTCACTTGCACTGATAGATGTTACAACGCAAACGAAAACAATTGTCGCCAAAGCAATAAAAACACCAATAACACGTGACTTAGCTCGTCCGGCTGTATTAGATTTAACCTTCATTCTTTAATCCTCCGTTTTTAATAATGATTTCAACTACTGGACTTACAACAGCCTTGTCCAACCTCAACGTCTTTACTGGCATATCTAGATACCCTGACAGGTCACTACTTGATAAAGCATCTCTTGCTTCACCAGTGTACAACTTAGACTCGCCAAGCGTCACGCTTATAGGAGTCCCCCAACTCAGCAATTTGATTTGCCTACCTAGCTTCACATAAAAACACCTCTCATTCTCACCTTACTCTCTCACGTACATAAAGCTGTATCGTGCCTTTCTCCATTATCGGAAGAATATCTCCCTCCTCAATGGATACCCCAAACGATTTAACAATCTTACCGTCTATGCAATACTCGACATACTTCGGTATTGGCTTACCATTACTATCCCTCAAATACTTTAGTCGCTGTCCACTAGAAGTCTTATCAGGTTTCAACCCACGCTTAGCATCTTCATCAGTAAAAGGAACAGATTTGTACGTTGTTCGTACAACTCTAGCCTTTTTACCAACATATCTAAAATACGTCCGGAACATATCTCTTACATAACAGTTCTCGGTCGCTATTTGATACCCCTTGCTCATAAGAACAAAGGATAGATTGCTAACTTCAATCACCTTGGCAGTAGATACATGGTCTGCATCTAACTTACCAATTACATTATTGATTTCACGCCATGTGTCCGCATCTGGTTTGAAGTTCAAAATACCAAAAGCACAAGCGTGACCTTCCGCATCGATACCCATATCGCATAATGCTTGCCGATATTGCACCTCGTCATATCTCCCTCTGAAAGAAGCACGAACTACAGCACCATTCTTGTATGTGAATGCCAATGCAGATTTACCTACACCCTTAATTCCAGATGCAAGCAGACCTATAAAGTTAGATAAGTTAACTCCTTGACAATCCTTGAAATCAGCTTCGTCAACACAAATTATTACACAGTTTTCTAGGTCTAAATAACTAGCTCTCTGCTTCATAAGCTGAACTAACTCTGCCTGCTTCTCCTTAGTGCCATTCACCGTTAAACCCTTGCCGAAAATTAAGTCTATTGCTTCTGTAGTTAGACCAAATCGAAGCATTGAGTTTAATGTGGGAGAAAAAGTATAGTCTATAAAGTTCCTATCCATCCTTGGTATTCCAAAGCCAAAATCAGACTTAGTAACAGCTGCAACTAAGTACCCAATATAACCTTTTGTTGAATCCGAACTGTATGTCGTTTTCAAGTAAGCCTTAGCTTTTGAATTTTCAATAGGTCTTATATCAGAAAGCAATGTGATACCCACTATTGCTTCTCTTTCTACTGACTTGAAAGTCTCATCAATTTTACAAAACGTCTCGTATACCATTCCAGCACCTGACTGATAACGATTGTCTGCTGGCTCGAATGGATATTGATTATTGACAACAATTCCACGAAGCTCACCATCTTTATACCCCTCTACAAGAGTACCCTGTATCTCATGATGGTCAATACTAATGACTACAACATCATTCTCAACCAACGCAGGCAACTCCTCTACTAAATCAAAGTCAACTGCAATCACAAGATACCCTCTCAAGACTTCAGGACTCAATGTGAAACCGTGAAATCTGTTATCATTTACGAAGTATGAATACTTCAAACCTTGCATATCAAGATACTGGCATGCAAGCAACATAGCGAAAAGACCATCTGCATCAGGTCAAGGGTCGCCATAAACAAGAATAGGTCTATCTCGGAACTTTTCGAGTAGACTCTTAACCTTATCTATAATCGACACTTGGCATCACCTCCTACATAGCTGTTAGAACTTCTGTTATCATATAATTTCGTTCTTTGAACTCAGGTAGTACTTCTTCATCACAAACTTGTTTAAATGAGTTAGTATTAAAATCTTTACTTAACATCTCAATACCATCTGTGTACTGTTTGTTATGGAGATAAAACTCTTTTGAGTAAACCCAATCTGGTAGAGTCTTTGTTTCGTCCTTAGCAAACACCTCTAGCATCTCAGCCTCAGTTAAATCATTTAAATCATGGTCTAATTGTGACATTGCCAGCATCTCTGCCTCTGGACAATCCGGTATCTCCAATATTCTGAAAAACTTCGCTATAAGACTCAATCTGGTAAGCCCTCCCAAAACTTCTTAGACAAGAATGAAAACTCTCATTTAATATCAGATATTGATATCAAAGCACCACCGCCTACTATGCAAAAACTAAACCTTTTGCTCAAAGTAGAATAATATTGCAGTTCTTTTCCTAACTCAGTAAGAAGAATATTAAAATCTTCTGCACTATATAGGTCTTTCACACTCATTTTAGAACCTCCAATAAAAAAGAGCTACCCTGCACCATTACTAGCAAGGTAACTCTCTAATCAGTCAATCCTCACCGAGTCGTAACTGTAAGCTGGTGAAACTTTTTCGTAGTCATGAACCACAAATCACTTATATTTACAGCAAACTCGGTTATATAAATAGATACATTAACATACGAATGCCAGATATCATGCATTAATATGCAGAGAAATCATCGAAATCGTCGTCATCATCGTCATCTTCATCATCGTACAGAGAAGCGTCATAATCAACATCGTCAGATTCCACGTTGGGCTTAGAGGTCATATTCGGAAGTTCAAGTCTATCTCCGCTGACAGCCTTCTTCTTGCCCATCATAGAGTTCAAAAGCTCCATCTGGCTCTTGGCTTCTCTCTGCTTTTCAAGCAGCTCAAAGCTACCATTAGAAATATCAATCAGGAAAGCATCCTTGACTGTCGGTCGCATGGTAACTGTTGCACCATTTGTTGAATCTCCGCACACGTCAATCATGTAGACGTAGTCGTAAGGAAACTCGCTATTGGCATTGCACCAAAAAGCACAGTTTCTCAGCAACTGCTGCAAACCTACCCAGATAATCTCGGATGAGTTCTGCTTGCAGATATTATCAATAGATACCCCTCTCGAAGCCAGCATCACCTGTCCGTCAATATTGATATCAATAGCACCCTTTACCAGTGTCACCAGCATAGCTCCGTCACACAATGTAACTTCCAACTGAGAGTGTACACCACCGAACACGCCAAATTCCTTAATCAGCATGGAGATTTCGACTTCTTCCTCATTTTCGTTCTCCTTGTCAGACAACTGGACTGCTGACTTATTGATAACAATGGCATCATCCGAGAATCCCATATCAACCTCGTCACCATTCTCAACGTCAGCTGCAATCTGCATAGTCTTATAACCCAGAGCCTTGCTCCGAGTTACAACGCCGTCTTTCAACAATGTGGAATCCAATACAAACATTTTTAAGTCCTCCCGTGATTTTGTAATACTTTTATTTTACGGCTTGTGCTTCGCCGTTCTTATACTACTATTATAGCACAAATCTCACCATTTGTCAAGTCATCTCGACAAAAAAGTTCGATAATCTCCAATATTTTTTATGGTTCTCAGGTAAAATCCTTAGTTTAAGACTGCTTTTCTAATTCTTTATCAAGTAAATCCTGCATCTCCATATCAGATTTTCTGAAATCATACATCTCTTTAGTAAGTAACCCCTGCTTGATTGCTTTACGCAATACAAACATTTGATACTGATTGAAACAAGGATACCCCTCTTCGTCTTTCATACATAGTAAACCAAAATCAGTGTTATCATTTGCAGCTTCAACAATCTCCTCAAGCTGACCATGCTCAAAATTGCAATTGATATTCTGTATCAACTCATCATAGTAATCTTTAGAACTCAACGAAATAACAAGCTGCATGCACTGGTTATTCCAATCTCCTTCAAGATAAGGATGAACATCAACACCCAACATCATAGCTTGCATAAAGATTTGCATCTTCTCATGCGACATATTGACATCAGCTACAAGCCACATAGGATACCCCTTTATCAAGCCAACTACAACTGCTGAAACATTATTAGCAGGAACATTCTTAAAATCTACCATGCTAATATCTGCATCTTCACTTACAGCCGTTATAATCTTGAGAAGTACGCCTGCTGATATTACGCCGTTTATGTAATCTTGAACATAGGATTCAATAACCCCTAGAGCTGACTCACCTTTTCTCACGTATAAACTGCGTATAGCTTCAATTACCTCTGATGACTCATTTACATTTATGAATCTTATAGGTACAAACTCTCTTAAAGACTTTCTTATCTCTCTAAGTTTTGCACAGCCTGATGGCAACTTCAAACATTTGTCAATGAAATCCCCTACCGGAGTATCATCTAGGATAGCCAAACGGATTTCGTCAATAAAATCCATGCTGGAATTCTTGCTGCGAGCTTCCGGTGTAAATAAGCCATCAAAAACACTCACGTAATTATTCAAGCTTACCATAACACCATGATATTGAAAAGACATTTCATCACCTCCAGACTATTTACTCTTTATCGGTCTCATCCACGATAGGCTCGTATGTTTTCTCAAACTCGTCCTCCTTAGCCTTTTTACATAAACCAATCTTCTTAGCAAAATGTAAAACAACTACGGACTGAACAACACATACAGGTAAGCCCAGCAAACCATGAAATCGAAATACAATATCAATTACACAGACAATAAGCAAAATCAGATAGCAAATACAGATTGCAACTTTATACTTTTTCAAAATCAACCTCCGTATCACCATTTCATTTCAAAAAATTCCGAATACCCCCTTGCGTTGAGAATCAACAATAGAATCAATAACGCAAGAGTTATTAGTATTACTAAAATCTTCCCCAAATAACTGAGAAGCTCAACAAATTTTGATGACATTAACCTAGCAGTATTTGTCTTATTCACTGCTCTTACATACCCCTCACCCTTGCCTAACTCTGTCAACAAATCGGTATACAAAATCCCACGTTTTCTAGCCTTGACATGTCTGGATATACATAAGCACAAAGACCTCACCTCATGCAAAAATATACACCCCAGACAAAACCCTATTAAGTACCCTAACTTGACCAGATTCGACACCTCCTTGAACAAGGAAAGACAGACTAGTCGTCTGCCCTCCTTTTGATGTTCAAATATAGATAACTTAGGCTTCGTTCTTTACATCTGGCAATTCAAAAACGTTCTCTTCCACAGGAGCAATGCTTTCTGAGTCATCAGTCATAACTGAGTACACCTCTGTCACGTTGTTGGTGTCACTTGATTTAATCTCAGAAGAAGTTGAATCGTCAACCTTCTTCGTATCTTCCTCAGAAATCACATCTCCGTTTAAAACCATTTTTAATTTGCCAGTAGCTTTATCCTCGACAATAGAAAATGATGATGCACTATTTACATTGGAATTTCCAACGGAACTTGCATCCTTAGACAAACTTCCTGCAACAGTAGACGGGTCAACTACTTTGCAAGACATCTCATCAAGAAACATTCCGTGTTTTCTCGTCAACGAATAAATCACGCACTTTTTACTAGCTCGTGTACATGCAATATAATGTACACGGCGTTCTTCTTCGACTTGCTCAGCAATATCGAGATTGGTCTTGTGAGCTGGAAAATAGTCATCTGAGTCGTGCCAAACGTAAACACAATCTCGTTCTTTACCCTTAAACTCATGCACAGTAACAATGTTAATCTTAACACCTGTTTTCTTTACACGAGCTTTCAGTCTCTCACTATACTCAGAGATTTCATCATAAAACTCATATACATTTTCAAAGTCTTTCGACTCCAAAAGATACAACACTGCCTCAATATATGCTCTCGCACGAGTACAATAAGAAGAATCACCATCATAAACATTAGACAGCATGTAAAAATACAGCCAGCGAAGTGCTAAGATGTCCCCTCCTTTTACCTTCTTCCCAGTTGCATCGTAAAGATAACTCTTCATTCGTGCTATAATCTGTGCAAACCGAGGAGAAATAGAATAAGCAATATCACTCATATCAAGTGTAAAAATACTGCTTCTCACTCCAATAGAAGCATCGCTTTTAAGTTTATCACAAAGTGACTTCACACCCCACTTGTCATGATACCATACTAGGGACTCTAAGATACCCCTCACTTGCTGGCTGTAGCCTGTCATGAACAGCTTGCATGCATTCATAATCATCTTAGGTAGCGGAGAATTTAAAGTCATACCGTCTGAAGAAACAGAAAAAGTATACTTGTGAGAAATCTCAAGCAAAAATGCAGGTATTACGCCATCGAAGTTTGTTCTGCAAATAATAGCAACGCTTCTCCCCTTCTGCATATCGTCATCAATCTGCTTTTCCAAGTTTGCAAGCATAGCTTTCGTGCTGCTGAAATTATATGCATAGAATTCTCCACCTTCCTTATAAGAACGCAGATTCTTCGCATATCTTTTGCTGTTTTTCGTAATACTTGAAATCACAGGATTTAAAATATTGCTTGGACAACGGTAGTTTCTTGAAATTGTCAGAATTTCAGGCTTGAAATCAGCAGGAAATCTCTCACACATAACGTCAATCATAGAACCACGCCATGAATAAATACACTGGTCATCATCACCAATCGCAACGATTTTACCACCTCGTGGTTCATGTGTAATCAAGTCTGCACATAAACCAGCCTCGGAATCAGAAGTACCCTTGTTAATTGCAAGTCTGCCTCTGGCGTAGAACTTGATAATTTCATACTGAATCTCAGATGTATCCTGAAACTCATCCAAATAAATATACTTGTACCGATTTGCAACAAAGTCTTGCACAGCTTTATTTGGTGTCACATACAGATATCTGTAAAGAAGCTCCTGCAAATCTTCAAAGTCCATAACGCCTGCAAAACCACGTTCCTGAGAGAACGTCTGAACAAGCATATCCAACAACTGAGGTGTCAAAGAATACTCATCACAAGCAGGATGTGTATATCTCGATGCACCAAGACGATTTCGGTAGAAAGTAACGATACCGCCTATCGCCTGATAGTCCTCTCTTGTAAGATTTTTACCGTCTGAGCGTGAAATACAATACTTGTCAATAGACCGTTTCAAGCAATCTTCAATTGTAGCATTTGCACCTATAGGAGTTTTAACGCCCATTGCGTTTAGTACCCGTTTAAACTCTGCGTGAAGTGTACCGAACTGCATTCTTTCAGTAGTGACAATATAACCGAGCTTTCTCTGCCACTTTGAAACTGATTCCTTTAATTCATCTGCACCAGATTTCAAGAATGTCCCCACAAAGATGTCATCCACAACACGAATTTGATTTCCAGCTACGTCCACAATTTTTGTAGCTTCACCGTCCAAAATATCCTTCATGATGCGAAAAACTAGAGCTGTTGTCTTACCACTACCAGCTCCGGCAATTGCAAGCATATCTCCTTTTGCAAGAATAAACTTAGCCAATTCTGTAAGGTCGAAACGCTCAGAATATTTCACACGCTCCTCCACAGGCAGAGCTTCATAATCTTGTGGAAACAGAGTCTTGCCCTCAAAGTTTTTGTAGACCTTCTCGACAACAAGATACCCCATTTGGTGGATTCTTTTCAAGAAAAAACCCACAGCAGATTTCTCGTCATACAAACTATTTAAATACTCAAGATCTTTAGCATCTTCACTAGACTCAACAAGCTTCGTTGTTTTCTCAGCAGACTTACCAAGACCAGAAGAATACTTCTGCAACTTATCAAAAGCACTCATAGTAAACTCCTTTCAAAATATATAATAACACTTATTATGCAACATCTTGCCAAATAAATTAGACAACACAAATAATAAAACACCTTGTCAAATTACAAAGAAAAAGGACGTATCACAAGGATACGCCCAATTTATAAAAGTATTACACATACGAAGATGTCTTACTTAGTTGCAGTACCCGAAGCCATGAACTCCCAGTAAATCGGGCTTCTTTTCTTGAAATACCGCTTGAGGAATTTATCCTCATTGAACTCAACATTGTAGTCCTTCAAAATCCAGTAGATATAGTCAACCTCATTCAGGTGAACAACAGCATTTTCCTTTCCGTTTGTCACCTCAATATCAATGAAGTCATCTCCCTGCAAAGGTGCAATAAAATACTGTTCAGAATCAAGCATATACTCAACACCCAAGTCATTGAAAGAATAATATTTCGATGCAGACTTAAAGTTGGAGAAATTAGTATCTCTGCCATCGTACATAGCCTTAACTTCGGTGCTAAGTGCCTCAAATTCACGCTTATAGCCGTACTTGGTCTTGCTTGAACGAATCACCCTAAGACTTACACCACCACGGTCGATACCCTTGATGATTGCAAAGTGGAAGTCGCTGATAGACTTTACCGCATTACCCTTCTGAGTAATACGTCTTTCATACAAACAGACAATATCACCAACTTCAAAGCCAAGTCGCTTGAAATTGTCAACCTTTTCCTTCGGACTATATGTTCTCTGAACAAAACCAAACTCTCTTCCACGGTACAGCCAAGCTTCATACCCAAGATTGTTTAGTCTTGCTTCGTCAACATTGTACTCAGAGATAAACCAGTCAAGAGCGTTTGTTCTCTCTTCCAGCAGAATTACATCTGAGATAGCGTGCTCGTTAATCAGGAATGAGTTGTCCAGAACAAGCTTGAACTGCTTCGGACTGCCAGTTACGAAGCGAACTGCAGCTACATAAGCAATCATAGAAACAAAACACTGAGATACATAGTTTGTACCACCAAACGAAGAAGTGTGCATGAGCTCGACTTCCATTGAAGTACCCTTAGTCCAAACCCACATATCATCTCGCCGTACAGAGAAAGTCACCTGATACTTTTTAGGTGTCACAATATCGTAAAATTCATCTTGACGCTTTTCAGCGTCCTCACTGCTGTATATAACAGGCTCTTCCGTATACATACGATTCACAACTCCGGACAGGTCAGGCATTTGTGCAGAAATGTCCAAAGAGCAAGCATCAGAACTGTTACAGTTGACATCTGTCACCCAACCATTATAGATTGCAACACCAAGATACCCCCAGAAACGAGAGTTTCTCAATACTCTGTGCATGGACACACCATCCAAAGAGAGCTGATAACCGTGTGTAGTCAAATACTTACCCAACTCACATACATAATAAAGTTCGCTGCCCAGTTTTATTTCAGATGCCGGATACAGCTCACTCAAAGCAACAATTTTTCTTTCACTCATGTGTAATACCTCCCATATGCAACCTTTTTGCATATTTAATTTACAATACTATTATACCACAAATATCAACCATTGTCAAGTCAATATTACCAAAAAGTTTGATGTTCTCAAATATTTTTATATGAACTCGCTAAGAATAAGCCTTTTAAGCTGCTTGTCAAAAGATAATATTCAAACAAATAAGCACAAATCGACTTAAATAAAGAAAACATCAAATCAAGTAAAGAAAAGATTGGAACAACAAAATAAAAAGTTGAAACAAACTCATCAAAACTCATCATCAGGTCTGACAGGTGGGAACGAAAATTTCTTTTTATCCTCAGCCTTGACATGACTAACTAAATCATCTGCCAAAATAACACGAATAATCTTAGCCCTATCCGTAGAAGTCCCCTCCTCACCATTTAAAACTCGCAGAAGATACCCCAACCTTGCCAAATCGACATTGCTCATCAGTGACTTGATTTTCTTTGTTGTAAGCCAATGAAGCAAAGTCAATTCATACTTGCAATCACCAATATCAAACGTTTCGTTATCCGTTTGATATTCTTTCAATAATCGCATAATATCATGAAGAATAATATCATCTGTATCCATGCACTTTTCAATAACACTAAAATCTCTAGCTGCCGATTTGACATTCTTTAAGTCACCAAACTCAAGCGTATTAAGAATATCTACTCCAAGCATGTCGTAAGCATCATGGGAAATTCTACTTCTCACCTGACGAACATTTGAAACAGTAGTTCCAAGTTTATTTGCCAAGTCAGAATCTGTCATGGAGCTGTATTTTATAAACTTATCAGCTTTCTTGTAAGACGTATAACAGCCACTCATAACAAAAGCTTTCACACGTTCAAACAAATCAGTTCTCACTGGCTCATTCATATCTTTCACAATAGGCTCAAGGTAAGAAATACGATAAAAAACACTTCTCATTAAATCACCTCAAATATAACAAAAATAAATATAGAAGTTTATCTTCTATATAATTAGACTGGTATTGCAATAAAATATACAGCCTGTAAGATACACCTTTGGTTGTTTAGTTTGTGGTCAATATCAGATATGTAGTAGCCTTCCTTAACAAACGAAAAACCAGTTTAAATTACAAAACAAGAACAGAACTGAATTTATAAATTATAAGGTCAAAGTTTTGAACTACATAAAATAATACAAGACAAAAACTTGGCAGAGCATAAAAACTCAGAACAAACCAGAAAATATGCATTCCAAATAGAAAAAATAAAAACAACAGAAAAACCAAAACAACAGCAATGCGAACAAATTCATATTATATAATAGTACTGAGCAAAAAACCGAATTATAAAACATATAGCATATATAATTATTCAAGAAGAAAATCAAATATCAAAGCGAAAATACAAATTGAAACTTAGTCCAAATAGTCAAAAAAAAAAACAGCACATTAAAGTGAAAAGCAGAAACAACACACCAAAGTATATATTAGAAACAAGTGAAAAGTCAATAAATACTTCAACAAACTAAAGCACAAAATAATGAACAGCACATTAAAGTGAAAAATAACAAGCAACACACCAAAGTATATATTGAAAACAAATAAAAAGTCAATATATACTTCGACAAACCAAAGTACAAAATAACGAACAGCACACAAGCATATCTTTCAAAACAATAACATAAAATCAGACAAAATTCAAGGTAAAAATCCCAATGGCACTGACCGCACAAAAGCAAAAGCACAGACTCAGAACACAATAGCATATTTCAATAAAACAGTAACAAGTCAAAGCAAAAGCACAGACTCAGAGCACAAAAACATATTTCAATAGAACAAAAGCACAAGTTCAAAAGACAAACAAAACTCAAATAAAAACAACAATAAGTCAAAGCAAAAATAACAACACGAAACACAATAATATACTCAAATAAAACAATAACAAGTCAAAAAAAAAAAACATAACCGTGCGAAACAATAACATATTTCAATAAAACAATAACAAGTCAGAATAAAAATAACAATACGAAACACAATAACGTATTCCAATAAAATAACAACAGGTCGAAGCAAAAATAACAAGTCAAAGTGAGAATAACAAGTCAAGGTGAAAATAACAAGTCAAAGTGAAAACAACAAATATCATAATATAAGCAAAAGTCAACACAAATTATAAAATATCAGAACAACAAATAAAAGGTTAAAACAAATATAAATATTAAAATATAAGGCAAAACCAAATAACAGACTTCGAATTTAATTACAAAATAAATAAAAGTCAAAGTCAAAACTCACTGAAAAATTACCAAGCTCAAAATATAGACTTGTGACAAAATAAAATAGTCCAACTTTTGGAGAGTACAAAATTTCGACAAAACCCCAAGCACCCCATTTTTCAAAATGCCCAAAATGACCTTACTGCGACAGATTCGCCTCCTGAAAAGAGGAAAAGGAAATTTTGTGACACAAATGTCACAAAATAAAATAACCCTTCGTGACAAAGGCACAAACAAAATAAGTACCCCATTTGCAACTCAGTTGCACAAATTGGTGTATAATATCAGTCAACACAATAACAGATATCAAATTTGAACTTTTCAATATCAAACGCACAACTCGAATACAAAGCACAGAGGGCAAGAATACAAATACAAAACTCAGTTAAACAACAAAAACACACTGATTCTGTCAATAACACAAAATAAAATTCGTATAACAAAGAAATACACAATAAAAATATCGTGAGTAACAAATAAGTTCAAAGAAAAAATTCCCATATACATTTTCAATATTCCCCTCTGCATTTCCAAGTAGCAGTGCACAAGATACCCAAGCGTACAGAAATCACCAGTACAGCAAAAACACAAAATCAACGATATCGACAACAAGCTCAGTGAAATATAACAAGCACAAAATGCAAACTCAATATTCAAACAGACAAACCAACTCAGTATATCACATATAAGAATACCAAGCTACATATTTTAATACTAAAAAAGTTTTGTTAAGTATTCACCAAGCAACAAAATAAATATCACATATAAAAATACCAAACTACATATTTTAATACGAAAAAAGTTTCGATCAAATATTCACCAAACAACAAAATAAATATCACATAATTATTTAAAGCTTCCAACCAAAACTTTCAAGCAAAGCTTCAGTTCAGAACTTTCAGACAAAGCTTCCAACCAAAACTTCCAAGCAACAAAATAAATATCATATATTTAAAACTTCCAATAAAGGATTCAAAGCAAAGCTTCAGTTCAGAACTTCCAGACAAAGCTTCCAGACAAAACTTCCAACAAAGGCTTCAAAGCAAAGCTTCAGTTCAGAACTTCCAGACAAAACTTCCAATCAAGGCTTCAAAGCAAAACTTCCAAACAAAACTTCCAAATAGAAACTCCACAAATAAATAACACCACACAAAAGAAGTCAATATCAGTAGCAATAAAGTGAACAACACGAAAACCTTCTTATTATAAACAAAAACAAGAACACAACTCATAAGTTATAATATAAATACCAGTCAATATTTCAATATTGAAACAAAATATAATATCACCTCATAGTTTTATAAGTTCTGGCTTCAAGTTTATAAGTTCTGACTTCAAGTTTATAAAAAGTCATTTCAAACAAAGAAACACTTGAAACAAACAAAGAAAGCCTACAAACAAAACCAGCAAAAATAAAAACAACACAAGCAAAGATTTAAACAAGAATATAAAATATCAAAACAATATCAGCAAAAATAAAAACAAAGCCAGAAATAATCAGAACAAGCACAGTAAATATGAAAACAAACATATAAAAAGTCAAAACAAAACAAGCAAAATTTGAAACAAAACCAGTGAAACTTGAAACAAAACCAATGAAACTTGAAACAAAGACAGTGAAACTTGAAACAAGATTAGCATAAATAAAATCAAAAATATAATAAGTTGAAACAATAAAAGCAAATGTCAAAACAGATAAAAGCAAATATTAAAACAAAATTATAGAATATTAGAACAACGAATTTTTGAACTTGATACCCATTCTTTGAAACAGCAAAGCAAATACCAAACAACCATCTACGCAAAAAATAACAAACAAGTACACAAACATTCTGCTGTTCTGCACACAAAATAAAACAACAAACAGTACACAGGCATTCTACGCCAAAAATAACAAACAAGTACACAAACCTTCTGCTTCTTTGAAGCACACAAAAATATATTGCAACAGAAAAAGAAAATATAAGAACAGAAAAGCAAAAGTCAAAACAAATATACTGACAAGCATGAGATACCCCTTCTCAGCTTCAATATACCAGCAAAAACAGTCCAAATAAAATGTCGAAAAATTCAAGGCAAAATCACCAGAAAATTAGGCAAGTTAGTTCAACCAGCTGGGCTAGTTATTTTAGGCTCAAATTGCAATCTCAGCCCGATTTTAGCCAATATCGGGCAAAATTGAGTAAAACCAATAGTTTAATAACAAAGTGATTAACAAGGACTTGCAATAACATAAAATAACTCACAAAATAAAAATATAAGCGTTCCAGTATATAATGTCACTTCAAAATAGACAATATAAGAACGCTTATATAAAATATCAGAACAAATTAAGCAAATACTCTCAATATAAAAGAATAAACTCACACAGTTTTCAACAATTCAACAATAACATTGCATTTATAACATAGTTCCACATAAAAACTCATTAAGGCAAAGAGTACCCTTTCAAACAAAAAAGGCGGCAACTGCAAAAGCAATCACCGCCTTCGAAAATATTTTATTGTCAATTACTTATCAATTATCCATTCATCCGCTTCATGACTTCATCATCAGTGAGCCACTTGCCGAACTTCGAGATGTCGTCCATTCTTGCCTCAATGTCCGAAGCAAATTCCTCAATACCGAAACGAGCCAGCAGTTCCTTGTTTGCAACACCTTCTGCGTCAACAACCGGAACAAACTCGCCGTAGCTGTTCGGGAAAGAACCATCGAAATTCTCGTGTGCCCACGGAATCAGGTCGGAAAACTGCCACAGGTCAGCAAAGGTTGCTGCACCGTTATCAGCCCAGTAGAAAGCCTCAGAAGAAGTGAAGTATACCGGAATGGTCTGACCGTCTGCATTCTTATACTCCTTGCCTGCCACCTTGAACACGCCGTCTTCCTTCAGAAAACCTCTCTTTTCCCATTCCATAGAAACTACCTTACTTTTTACAAAGTCGCCCATGATAATAACCTCCGATAAAAATAAATAAAAATTAAGCCAAAATAAAGCTATTGAGTACACACTGTCTTTCAATACACATCAAAATGCATCAAATCTACATGCTTCAGATTTCTCCGCTTTTTCGTATAGTTCAAAACTGGGGTTTTATAACCGGACTCAATCAGTTTCATTGCCTCACCAATTAATAGAAATTGCTCTTCCTTTCCGGAAACCAAATCCGGATGACAAGACCTTGCAAGCTTTTTATAGGCTTTCTTGCACGTTGCAAGGTCAGAATCGTTTGGAACTCCCAAAACAGCATATGGGTTTTTAATATTTGTCATTTATCAACAACTCCGAATAAAACAGTTATTCGTACTTTTCCTTCAACTCACTTGAGATGTACTTAGAAGAAATACAACTCAAAGTCTTCTTTACGGCAGAATTCGTAATATCAGTTATTGTAGTCGAATCAGAAAAGGCACACAAAATAAAACTACCCCCAAAGAAGAACAGGTCTCCAGTGTAGTCATGGCTATTAGCGGTCATGTGACCAATCTCAGCATCTGCAAGAGGATTTGCAAACAAAACCGTATTGCCACCTTCCTCACCAAGAACAACAGAATACACATTTCTAGTTTCACTTGTTCCAAGAATTTTGTGCATCTGAGCCTTGGATGTTACAACAATTCTATCAGATGAGTACCCCTTTCCTTCTTCGTAAGTAAACAGTTCTGCTTTTACAAAGAACTCCTGCACATTTTCATTATCTGCATTAGCATCCTGCAACACAGATTCCTTGTCAACCCTTGCATTCATAAATTAGATACCCCTTTCTTAGGCACAACCAAGTTTCACATCAGACTCAATTTGAAAAAGAGCAGCTCCAGCATCCTTTATCACGTTAAAACCTGTATATGAAACATTCTTCGCATTATATTCAGCCTTATTATAAGGCTTATCAACCAAAAATTTCTTGCACTTGCTAGATTTGTACAAGTCCAAAGCAAACGGAGAATCGTCAATAACATAATCAGCGTTTTCAACCGCCTTCTTAGACTCTCCCACTGAACAGCAGAACTCGTAATCATAACCCTTCAAAATACTTTCAAGCATGCATTTCTTTGTGTTTTTAACACGGTCATTATTTGCCTCTGTCCAGATAATCACATGAACTCCCTTTGTTTTACAAAGCTCCTTAAGACGTAAAATCGCCTTCGCATAAAAAGGAGAGTCCATAAACAAACTTGGGCTATTGAACAGCCTATAAATATCCTCACGTCTGATACCCAAATAGTTTGTTTTCCTGCCAAAACCAAGAGAAACTAGGCTCGCAGGTGGATTCTTCAAAGATTTATTGAAATCATAAGTCAATACATTCTGCATTGAAAACTTATAACCTTTTTCACAAAGAAGCTTCTCAAGCAAAGGGTGTACATCCAAAAGTACCCCATCCATGTCAACTACAACAGTCTTTGTTTCACTCATACATAGCACCTCCAAAAATATTTTTACATTTAGTACCCCTTACCTCGCCTTATTCCTCAAAAGAACAATAAAATCAACTACTTTAAGTTGTCTCTCAAAGACGAAGTAAAATTCAATACATTTTTACCAAGCTTGGCTAACAAGCCGCCTCCCTTTACAGCACCAGTTCCGGCTGCTGCGGCTGCAGTTCCAACACCTCGCCATGTGATACCCCATACTTTGGACAACTTGCCTCTATCTGGGTCATAATATACGTTTTTTATTGAACCCCAACCAGCTTTCATTCTGCCAAAGCCAAACTCACAACACTTGTTATAAATCTCTTCTGACCTAGAGGACTTGTGGAACTTTGCATCCACTGCTCTCGTATCCTGAGAAGTTACGCAATCTCCGCCTATTTCGATTCTCTGCAAGCTTGGACACGCTTTGAAAAACTTGCTGACATTAAACTCGCCAAACAAGTGCATATCCTTACGCACTTTAGAGAAAACAAAGTCAGCAGAATCGAATTTTAAATCTGTTAAAGCAGTCATCTTCTTCAAAGAACCAAAGTCAAACAGCCATGCAAACTTACCATCTAACACAGCATTTCTAATATCAAAAGGAAGATTTGCTGTGTACTCCTCCGGTAGCAAAGGCTCATATGAAATTCCGTTGAAAATAATAATACTATCAATAACAGCCATGCTATTAATGTGCTTGAAACCACCAAACTTCTTCTCTATATCCTTCGTAACCTCCTCCACGAAAGCTACATAACTCTTAGCAGTATCCTCATCTGTTGCACAAATTTCAAACCTTCTGCTATACCGAACAGGCTCTTCATATCTTTGATAACTGAAAGACTGCCCATTATAAGTCGAAGTGCAAGGTGTGAACGTAATCTTCTCAAAAGGCTGCTCATTGGCAAAAACACGCTGTCTTGCATTATCATTATACTTCTTTTGCTCATTTGAACTGATAAATTCCTGCATCGTCACCAACTGACTCTGCATTTGTGCAATCTGAGCCATTAAAGCAGCATTTAACTGCCGCATCTCTTCGATAGACTGCTTCTGATACTCCTGTTCACTGGTATCAACCTGCCTCTTTTCAGTCTCAGGTATAGGATTGGCATAAGAGCTTGAAAAAGGACTAACAGGCTCAGATTCACCAATAGGACTGGACTGCTCATAGCCTGTCTCCGTATTTTCATCAAAGTCACTATACGGCTGAATTGGGTCTGGAACAAATTCCTGTTCCGACTTTGCTGGTTCTCCAGGCTCAACCGCCTTTATAGGCTCAGCATGACTTGCAGGCTCAACTACCCCTTCTTCGGAACTTGCAGTATACGCATCTTCTGCATCGTCATAAAAGTCATCTGAAGATAAATCATAATCGTCTTCATCAAAGTCCTCAGATGAATCTTCTTCGGAAGAACCACTATCATTCTGTTCCTCACTTGACTGATTATCATCTGGCTCATCAGCACCAAGCATCTGACGTAACAACGCTAAAGTCTCTGCATCTAATTTAGCTTCTGGCATACATATCACCTCATCCAAAAATTTTATTAGCCTGAATAATTGCAACCTGATGAGAAACAGACTTCAATTTCTCGTCACTGAATCTTCTGCGAACATTAGGATTCTCACTGCAAATCTGCAAACAAGCTGCAAACAAAAGATTCTCCATGTCCCTGATATATTTCTCCTTCTCACTTTCAGCTGTTAAAGTCTGAGTTAAAGTTTCCATGATTTCCGGTGTAATTTCCGGTTTCGGAACTACACTCGCACTAGCAGAAGCCATTCCCGAAACTCCACCAGAAGCCACACCAGATACCCCTCCTTGCTGAGCCGAAAGACCGAGCTGCTGTCTCTTTGCTTCTCGTCTATCATGCTGTGACATGGACTCTATATCATGACTATAACCATCTGTGCCTTCGTACATATTTGAAGAATCTTCCACAGTTCCTTCAATATCAGCACTGCCATTGTCATTGCCATACTCCGAATACATATCTTCAGCATTTTCTGTAAACATGCCAGCGGTATCTTCAGCAGATTCTTCTAACTCTAAACCAAAATTGCCAAAACCGACACCATCAGGTCTATCTTCCTGCAGGTCTCCTACAGATGTAGCTTTCTCCTGAGTACCCTGACCATAATACTGTGCAAGTGTTCCAAGCTCTTCCGAGAATATCGAACCAAAGCTATACTCGTCTGCCGTTTTCATTAACGAATCTCTAAAGAAAGACTGTCTTAGGCGTGACTTTACACTATATTCGCTTGGGTTATCAATAGCATTTATAAAGTCTGTAGGCTTAAATAAAGCTTCTGGACGGAAATCAGCTAGAAAATCTTCCCATGTCCCGTCCTTATAGCCGAATACCTCCTGAACAAAGATATTCATAACATCTCCGGATAAACCCATCTTATCCGTAGGTACAGAACCGCAGAGCTGCTCAATATAACCTTCAAAGCCTACACCCTTGTTTAATGCACCATCTGCATCTTTATTATCATTTAATAAGTCTTCCCACGCAAGTCCAGCTCTATTGCAAGTAGTTAGACACTGACCTATATACTGAGAATCTTTATACTGCGAATATCCGCCCTTCGCAGCTCGCTTATTCTCTAAGTCTGTAGATACCCCTAGATTTTCCATGTCCGGCTGCAACAGTTCCTCCGGTGGAACAATAGCATTATTTAGTATCAAGAAAGGTTTGAAGTAAGTAAACTCTCTATCCAGATATTGCTTCATGCCTTCCACATCATGTCCAAAATATGCAGCGGTATTCTTAATCTTCTGAGCCTCTTTATCTGTTATTGCCTTCCCTGGATTATGATAACAGAAACATCTTCTTGAAGCAGTAAGCATAGAACTTGAAGTCATACCCTTTACTCTCTGAGCCAAGTAAGCTGGCTTACCACCTTTATTATCGGGTTGATACCCCAATATATAGTCACCGTTCATTTCATTTAACATATGCAGAATTGGAACATCTGGTTTCGCTCCTGAACTACTATCATGAGTAGATGAGTTAAACCTCTTAATAGAAGCACCATTTGACTTCTTAAAATAAGTATCTCCATCATACCACTCACTAGGAATTGTCTGACCAATAATGAATATCTGCATATTCTTAACCATAGCACCGCCTGCACGGAACAACTCAGGAATCAATTCTACTAAGTTTTCATAACAGTCTGATAAAGCTGCAAAGTAAAGCCTGTGCAACTCAAAATTCTTTGCATCTTCGATAGCGTTATTCAGCTTATTCTGTGCAGATACAACTTGCTCAGGTTTTCCTCCAGACTTAGCATCTAATACTGCCTTCTTTTCCTGTATTCCAGATAAGATACCCCTCCACTGGTCTATTCCTTGCTCAGAAAAACAGTCTTGAAACCAACCCTGTGTTGTCGGCTTGGAAGTTAAGAAACCATTGCAGAAATTAGAAAACTCATCGAATACAAATATAGCACCATTTTTCAAAATCTCTGAGATTTTCTGGTATCTGGGGTCTTTTGTATTGACTGTCTTATCCATAAATACAACCAGAGAAAACATAAGCAACATCGCACGAAAATAAATATAATCGTTACGAACCTTTGACTCTGCAAACTGTGTCTCTACATACCTTGGTACTCTGAAATTTATTTTTGAAGTATCAAACTGCTGCTCCAAGTCTATAACAGCGTCATACTGACCACCATTAACAGCAAACATGTTATGAGCCATACTTTTCATGATTACAGCAGTATCTGGCTTTCTATCACAATAAAAAATCGGGATAGATGAAGCTATTGCTGTCGCAAAAATATTAAAGCACATAACTCCCTTACCAGAACGAGAACCTGCATATAAATTATGCAACTGACGCTTTGATAAGTTTATCTTCTGCCACTCTGCTGAACGACAAAGACTGCCATCTGCATATTTACCTAATAATATATTATGCCAATCTACAGTTAAGCCCTGTTCCTGCAACGATGTTAAAGCTTTATAAGCAAATATAGGTCTTGCATAAACCTTATCCGCATTAAAAGTGTAACTGTAATCACAAAGAGATACCCCTGCTATCAAAGTTGGGCTCTCCGGCTCACAGTCTGAAAGTCTACTTGAATCTTTGTATATTGCTTTCCCTAAATTTCTGCAAAAATAGGCGTTATCAGGCAGTTCTCCAGACGTTGAAACTTTAATTCTAAATGAAATAATATCCTTCTTTTTAACCCCTCGAATCACAGTCGTATCTGTATCCAAAGATGTCACAATCACAGCTGTTGTAACACACTTTGTTAGATATTGCAATTTATCTACTATCTTAGCTACAAATTTAGCACGCTCCGGACAATCCTCATCTACTAAAATAGTAAGCAAATCATACCTACTCCGCACGTCTTTAGATAAATTTGTAAAATCCTTCTTGCAAGCATAGGCACAGAACTCAAAATATGTATCCTCCAAATTAGTCGCTATATATTTCAAGTACTCTGTTAAATTCTTGCTCTCTCCGTTTACACAAGCCTTATACGCATTTGCACTGGTTCTCGTCCAGCCAGAAAGACCTACAAATTCCAGTATCTTATGTGGGAAATAAATTGGTATATCCTTATTCTGAGAATACCCTGCATAAATAACCTCAATACTGAACTGTCTATCAGAGTAACTCGACTCAGATGGAACAACTGCATTTAACAAAGGTCTCAAAGTAGGAGTATAATACTTCAACAGCGACTGAACAGGCTCAACTGACTTATAACGATAACTATTCGTTAATCCTGCAACAGGGTTCGTTTTATCAAATGTAACTACCCCTACATACTTATCAACACCAAATGCAGCACTCAACAAAGAGTTATACACACTCACACAGTTTCTAATTTCTGTCTCCATAATCTGAGTGCCAAATGTATTAACTATTGCTTCATTCAGTTCATCATCAATGTTTACACTTACCCCTGCAGAGAGTAGTCTACCTATCAGAATAATATCCTCTAAATAATACCCATCTGTGATGTACTTTTCTACACTGCAAGAACGCTCTGAAGCAACTAGACGCTCCAACGCCCCACCTTTAAAGTCACGCCCACTCTTATTGATTAGTTTGCAAAACATCTCAATGTTATTAAACGCTCCAGAATACCCGAACTCGTTTCCTACTTTAGCAAACTCGTTTAGGTTAGATAACCCATAATAAGCATTGATACCCGACAAGGCTATGAACTGAAACACACAGAAATCCGGATTATTTACCGCTGCTCTAGCCATTGAAACTTCAGAGTCTAGACCACCTTCTGAAATGTTGGAGCCTTCATAATCATCTTTATGACAAAGCTTATAAGCTTCAAAAGCAATTTCGTTTATATCATTCTCTAATGAGCGTATATTCATATTCTTTGATACTCTCGTATAATTAGTGTATAACGTATCAAAAACTCCAGAATTATAATAAATATCCGTAAACTTTTTATCTATATCGAAAACCAAAGTAAGCACCTCCTACTATATTATCTGCCCTTACATATTTTTAATAAAAGTTTTGTTGCTTCTATATCAGCATCACCACTTGTAACAACATGGAACACTGAGCTTACAGCATTATATAATCTGCTGCAACTACGCAACTCTTCTTTCATGCTCTGATATATAAGCAACTCTCGCTTATTATCATCTGCATATCGTAAAAATTTAAAGCTAACTGAAGCACTATCGTTAAAACTCATAGCATACCCAAGTAGAACTTCATTGATACCCTCTATTATACTGGCTTCAACAGCTTCATCAAACTTTTTACAAGGTTTTTTGGTATAGCTACTAAAATGAACCAAATCAGCCTTCGGAATACAATCTGGAAGCACCAACCCTAACATATCAGTTTCCACTGCATTAATAGCATTTGCAAATGTAAAGAACTTCTTAAGCTCGGTCTTGTTGTAATCCTCCTCAGTTAGTACCCCACTGACATCATGCTCATCTACGTTATCATCGACACCCAAAACCCTTCTTGCTGTATAACTCAGCATCGCATCATTCGTGCTATGAAGTTCTATTATGTCCTTATCAGAATCTGTAGCGACGATGCAGTTAGGTATAGCAAATACGCCAGTCTTAATAAACTCCTTATCGGAATCAATAGCTAATGATACCCTTGACTCGTGATTTTCTGAAAGATAAGAACTTAAAATCTTATATATTCTCTCTGTTGTATCCGACTTTGTATTTGCATCTAGCAATAAAAAAGTCAAGCTGTCGCACATAATTCTGAATGACTGCACAACAGGTAACGGCTTAGCATTATTATAAACCATGCTCGATGTATCCACATTAAAAGCCTTTAGAAAATTCATACACTCATTCGTAACTACGAACTTATCTATACTAAGCTTCTTCGTATTGCTGCCTGTAAGCTTGTTCTGCATACAAATTGCAAAACAAACATCCTTTAACTTACCGGATTCAATGATACCCCTGAATGCTTCTGAGTATAACTTTAATGACCTATTGAATAAATCAGATACAGCATGCTCATCTGCATAGTTAATTTCAGCATTACTTTGCATCTCTATCACCTCTCATTATGCTCTGCCAATATTCAATACTTGTGAATCTATCATATTTATCTGAAACAACTAACTTCGAAATCTGCATGCACATATTGCCTACTGAATCTAAAATACCAGCAGTTTCATACCGTAACTCCCTGTCATAACACGTCATACTAACTACCCCTGATTCGTATTTACTCGATTTTGACGGACTTACAGCTAGCTTTCTCGGCTGCCCAGATAAGTATAAATATGTGGTTATACCATACATATCTGACATAGCTTTGAAGAAATCAATATAAAAACTAAATAACTTATCGTATGCAACTACAATTAGACTTCTAAGTTCATCAAACTCAGCATTGATTTCCTTTGACGTAACCTCCTTCTTCGGTATCCCACTATAAGATACCCTCGAACGCTGTAAAGCTTGCTTCTGCGTATTACTTGTAACAAGCCCTAAAGCATCATGCAATTGGTATGCTTGACAAGATATCAAGGTTTGTAAATTAGCTTCAAAAAATTTACTAAACTCAGTGCCTAAATAAGACCTTGTTTCAGCCTGTAAACACATTACGAATAATTTCTGTGTTGCTGTTAAAATATCAATCAGCATATTAAAATGCTTAGATGCTTTAGTCTTAGCAGAGGATATCATATCGTTTTTAGCAGTATCTGCTCTATCCTTCTTCACCTTATCTTCATAAGTGTCACTCACCTGATGCAATCTCTTATACAAAGAACCATTCTCTGCATCAGCAGGATACGTAGCAGGACGTAAGAAGTACCCCTTATACCAGTCGTCCTTGTGTATCGGTATTGCCTTTATTGCTGCATCTGAAACATCTCCTAAATGAAAATATGGGTCTGAATACATAGTTTTTCCAAAACTTTTCATCAAATCCACTGCGTTTCCGTTGTAATAGACAATACTGTGCAGTCTCTTAAATCTATCACCAATGGTTTTAATTAGCTGACTCTCGCTTGCACCCATTTTCTCGGCTGCAATAATAGAACGTAAATCTGCTTCACCAGCATGTAATACGCCACCATTATAACCTTTAATGCAGTAAATTATCTCCTCTACATGAGAACAAACGTTATTGCCTGCACCTCCAAGCACTGAAACCATATTCTTATACTTTGGACTCTGTATGCACTCGTTATATAACTGCACATCAAAAATCTTTCTTATAACAGAGTTACTAGTGTGTAGCTGAACAATAACCATATCCGGACTTAATATTAATCTCTTAATATTATTTGGTGTCCACATATTTGTTGAAACATAATGAACAGCTTTCTCTGCAACGCTGTAACAATATCTACCCTCTGGTATCTCTGACTTACTAGCTGTATTAGCCATACAACATAACCTCCTTAATTCAAAATACAACTAAATGAACTGAATAATTTACATTAATTATTGAAGTATGCCAATAAAAAAGACCTACATCAAACAGATGCAGGTCTTCGTTACTTTTAGATACCCCTAGACCGGAGTTTTATACTCACTGACGAATTGCCCCAAGCTCCTGTGTATCAGAACACAATTTCAACGCTCCGGTGCAAGATGTCACAACGTAAAGTTTAATATCTACAGCAGGCAGCTTCTTCAATGTTTCATCATCCATGCTCTTTGCTACTTCAATATAATTATCAGCATTCACACCTTCCGCATATGTAGCAACCGTAGACTTGTCCAAAGCAGGAAGTGTCTCCGTAGCATGAGCCTTGCTCATATCAAAGTTAGAATCCATGTCCTTCAACTGAACCTCGTAATTGCATGGATAACGATTTCCCTTGCTGTCTACCACATACCATTTCGAGAGCTTCAACTCTTCTACAGCAGATGATAAATTTGCAGCCTTCAAGTTTAAAACAAGCATATTTGCATTTGTTTCACTATCTGAGATACCTCCGTAGACGTATGTGTTTCCACACATTGCCTTAAAGTCTACGTTAGAAGCACCGTCACTAGAGTTATCAGATGATACGTCCGCCTGCTTGATATTTTCAATAGCGTCTAAAGCACCTACAAAGCTCTGCACCAGATTGTAATTTGCTTTGGAAACCTCGTTTGCAGATGCCTCCTCCCCAGACATATTTACATACTTTGCGATATAACTCTTAATTGTGAAAATATTCTGCTTCGTGATTCCACCACCCAAATCAGCGTTTGTTTTATTGACTAAGTCTACAAAGCTGTTTAAAACGTTATTTGTAATAGAATCTAAGGACACGTCAAGCTGCTCACTATTATCTGCCTCACGAATCTTAAAGTAATAAAGCAGATAATTCTTGACAAATTCCAAATCGTAATCATCCCCAATAGAACTCAGCTGTACACTAGTCTCCTTCGGAACTTCTACCTTGACATCTGAAGATACCCCTAAGTCTTGCTTACAGCCATATGCAGTGATAATATAGTCAATATTGTCTGCTGTATAACTTGCACCTAAGTTGACCTCCATAACTGAATCTCCAGTGGAAGATGTATATGAGTTTGTCTTACCAATCACGTTGATATCCATTGCTTCAACATCATCAGAAGAAAGTTCATTATACTTCGCCCATTTATTTGAGATTGCAGATAAGAAGTTATCTTTCTCGTTGTTAATCTGTTCTTCCTCAGCATCAGTAATCATATCGTTATCTTTCAGAGTAATTTTATAAAGCTCATACTCGTTAGAAGCGTCTGAAATGATACCCCCGATTGCACTTACAAGCTGCTTCGCAGAATCTCCGGACAAGCTCAAACGGCATTTCGTATCCTCGTTCGTGATACCTGTGTCGCCCATGCTTGCATTTAACGCTGAAGAAATAATCTTCTCGATTACTTGCAGACGCTTATAATAATTTCTAATGCCACTAGCACCAGAATTTAACTCTTCACCAAGCTCTGCATAAGGTGTCGGGAATCTGAGCTCGTCCTCACCAAGCTCTACGTAAACTGTATTATCCGGAATGCTGTTTGCAAGGTTTACAAGGTTTACATCTTCCGCACCAAGCAACCAATCTCTCAGAGTTTTGATATCAATATAGCATTTATCATCCATAAATACCATGTTACAAAAATCAGCACTTGTATATTCCGTAGAAATACGAATATTAACCGCACTCTTTAACGGCTCTACACTCTCTGTTCTGCCATTGATAACAATCTCGAAGTTCGGATAGTCCCAATCGATAACTTTACTGCCGTCTGCAGTACCCCACTCGGAGTTGATTCTGTCACCGTAAAGCTTACCAGTCTGGCTTCTGTTATCGTCTTGACTGCTTTCTTCACTGTCCTCGCCTACATAATCTTCATCTGAAGATGTAATATCCTGCAAGTTGCCGTCGGAATCTTCGTTATCCTCATCAGAAGTATTGACATTATTCATGTAATCTTCCAAGTTTGAACTCTTACTCGAATCAGAATGCTCTTCTGACCGAACATTGATGATGTAACGGAAGTTTCCTGTCTCCTGTGCCATAAATGTATCTAGGTTTTCGTAAATATTTGCCTTGGGCTTCAAGCAAACAACTACGATTGCAATAATTAAGATTACTGCAAGTACCCCTCCGCCAATCACAGCAAATTTTAACCACTTGGGCTTCTGTTTCTTCTCAGTCTCTACTTTCAAAACTCATACGCTCCTTTAGTCTTAGTGTAGGATTTCTCCAATATCAAACTACAAGTAATATTTATAAAAAGTTGCATATAATCAATACTTTTATGCAATAAAATTTATACAAGATAAATGTTAGTTTTTTACGAAAAGTATTGGTTTTTGGAAACGAATATCGAAAAATCTAGCTATCTAGCATAAATTGTGCATACATATCACATAGAAAATCATAGTGTCAAAGCAACTTTTTTCTTGCCACAATCATTTTTCATCACCACCATAAAATGCACTTGGCTTCCATAGTTATTTTAAGCTTAACAGTAATTTTTAATCAAAACTGAAAACTAAAATAATTTCGTTAAGACAACTCAATCAAGGAAAAATTAAACTTGAAAATTTCTAAATATCATACTAAATGTCAAAACGCATTCTTCATGAAGTTGATTAAATTAGTCACAAGCACAAATATTTTTCCGCTGATGAGCAAAACCCCGATTAGTACCCCTGATATTGTCACTCCTATTATGTCCTTTAAAGTAACTAGCCTCGTCTTCGGGTTTTCTGGCGTGAATGTACTGCTATCAGAGTCTGGTGCTTTCTGTAACTTACCAAAAGTCAAAACAGATAACGCATCGAAATCTAAAAAATTATTGATAGAATCGAAAACATAGGCTAAAAATAAAAGTATCGAATACAGAGTAACGAGGATACCCACAAAGAGTATACTGCCTCTAATATATTTTCCAACCTTTTCATAAGAAGTGTTCTCTATGTTCTCTTTCCATTCATTTATCGAAGTAATATCTCCTATGGAACAGTCCTCTCTGGATAATAAAGCAATGGCATCTTCCGATAATTTTGAATTCTCAACAATATCGTACTCGTCCATCCACTTTGTTAATCCGATGTAATTGAAATCAGCTCCGCTCTCCTCGGACGTACCTTCCGAAGTACCCGTGTCCTGACCTATCTTACTGCCATCTCCTACACGCTTAAATGGCTTACTACACCAATATACGTTATAGGCTGTTGACTTGTTCCATCTGTCTACGCCTGTAGATGTACCGTCTTCCTTGATATTTACCATGTCATAAGGTAAATCTGTATCTAGACTACCTTTATACCCAACATCAGCTACAATAACACTGGTATCGTCCCAGTCTACAGCAGCTACATAGTGCCCTCCGCTCGTATTAACATCCGGAGAAACATATAGCCCTGCTTGCATTGCTCCCTTCATGCTATCTAAGTAGTCTTTATAAGACATCTTATCAGATGAAACTCTACCTATATACTGAAAGTCACCATTGTAATTTTTAATGTAGTCTACATTTAATACTTGTTCGCTGTCATAAGCAGAAGCTCCATACTCTTTCATTCGCTGAAAAAATACTAATGGTGAAAATCCTTCACCTCCAGTACCCGATAACGCTATTAGCACCGAAACTGACATAGCTTTGCATCCAGCATTCCAAACTGTATTATCCGTACCGTCAACTTGATGATAAGTATTGCCCCATCGTTCATCACATTGCTTCCAAGATAATGGATTCTCGCTACCTATTTCCTTATCTACATCTCCAAAACCAGCAGCTTTCAAATCTGTTTTTGCCTTTGTAGTCTTTTTCTTTAACTCATCGGCAGATAACGCTGAATTTTTATCTATATTATCCAGACTAATCGAAGAATGCTTGCTATATTTCTTATCCGCTGCTGAAACAACAGGATAAGCTGTATTTAGCAATATCGTCGAACAAACTACAATAGAAGAAATTATCTTAATTGCCTGCCTACAGATACCCCTCATCGGAAGAAACCACCTTTCATGAATATCTTCTTGACAAATTCTAATATCGCTGTTCCAATAATAAATATCTTACCGCTAATCATTAGAACTCCAAGAGCTACTCCAGTTACGCATATGATACAAATATCTCTAAAAGTCAAAAACTTCGTTCCAGATGTGTCCTTATCCATGTATGTGCTTCGCTCACCGTCCGGTGATACCCCTAGACGATGAAATGTCAGGATACCCAATGCGTCAAATTCAATGAAATTGTTTATCTTATCGAACTGATATGCTATGAATAATAAAATAGAATATAATGTCACCAGAATACCTAAGAACATGATTGAAACTTTGATGTATCTGTGGGCTTTTTCCTCGTGTGAATTATTGATTGAGTCAGACCAGTTGCGAACCTCAGTGCCGTCATCCAAATTCTCAGATGTCAATGTTTCAAAATTAGGTAAAGTTAAAGCAGCTTCCTCTAAGTGACTAATATCTGCGTCACTTAAAAAATACTCCTCCTTCATGAAACTTGTGATACCCTGATAGTTGAAGTTGGCTTGCTCCTTTTTCTCATCTGAGCTTGAATTATTGGTTGCATTCACAGCACCAGTAAATTTCGATGCACTTACCATAACTCGAAGATTGCAAAGATTAGTTGCCTTATAAGGATTACCTGCTGCACCTTTTATATTGCTTATTGGATAATCCTTTAAGCTCTCTGGGTCTGGGTCATCTGCTTTAAATTTAAATCTCGCACCTTTTTCATTATCTTCATTGCACGTTCCTGGATCTGCAACTAAAAGCTCAGCACCAAATTTATTATCTGCTTTAACAGAACCAACAACTGCGATAAAATGGTCGCCATCTTGGTTTCCCTCGGTAGACGTCTTTGTATAATTTACACGCAGAATTACATAACAGCCTTCACTTGCTAAATCTAATGCTAGTTTATACAAAGCATCTGTGTTTTCTATAATTCTATCACTAAGTGGTTGCTCGCTAATATTAAACTTAGATGCATCTTCCGCTGTAATTGCAAATAATTTCCATATGCCTGCATACTTTGTTGAACTGTATATATTATTTGGATTGTTTAAAGCAGCCCCACCAAATACATTTTCGTTTTTTGTGGTATTCAAAAAAGCCGCAGGACAAATCTTGCCGTAATCACCACTCATCTTCATTTCAATTGCCATAGAAGTAGCATAACAACCAACATCTTTACATAACTCAGAAGTGCCTCCGACTCCTATCGTTGCCCAATTTGAGTTTATCCCATTACCCCACGCACCTTGATTCCACAAGCAAGGATTTACCTCGTTACCTCCGCATGTGCAGTTATCCACAGTGCAATTTGACGCTGATACCCCTACCGGCATTGTATTCATGGCTATAGTAAAACAGCTTATCAAAGCACCTATCTTTACTGCCAGTTTATTAAAATTACAATGTTTCAAAGAAAAACCTCCTAACTGAATAACATCATAAAACACTTAGCAAAAGATTATATAAATCAAATAAAATAAGCCATGCACCGAAGTACATGACTTATCGTTTAGAACATATTATAAGGTTGAAGTATATCTTTCAGTTTCTCTCCATGCCTTAGCCTAGATTTTAGCGACTCCAAATCGAGATGATAGAAATTGCAAAGCTCACTCATGCTTGTAAACACATGTCCACAGCCATCATCTACATGTCTTCGCTGACAATTTGCAACTCTATACTTCGCTAAGCATTTCTCTATAGGCAAACCTCGTCTTACTCGATTATAATATACGCTCACAGGAATACCATAATGTTCGCACGTTTCCTTTACCGTTCCGTATACTCTCCCGAAATGGTCTGTGCGTAATTTCAATCTGTATGATGCAATACAAGGCGTTGTCAACGTTTCTTCCAATGTTTTTCCTGACTTCATTCGATTGGAGTAAACTGCATAACTAATGCCATATACTGAACACATCTCTGAGATTGAACGATACTTGTTACCAAGATGGTCTTTACAACTTTTCATCCTTTACGCTCCTTTCTGTTTATCTTCTTCGTCAATGCCTCTTCTACAGATAAACCATGCTTAACTCGATACTTATATGTTCCTAAATTAACGTCCCAATGCTTGCACATCGCATTTACTGATGTGAACTTGTTTCCAACATGGTCAGATACCCTGCTGTGACGTTTTACAGGATTACTTGTATCTGCCGGAATTGACAAAGCTTCTTCAAATGACCATCCACGCTCGATACGTCCTACAAAACACTTGACTGAGATACCCCATGCTTGACACATTTCCGTCAATGTCTTATACTCAACTCCGTTCATGTCTACAAGTCCGTTGTATAAAGCTGCGTCTTTATCGCTTGGTGTAAGCTTCTCCAATGCTTTTTGCACGGAAAAGCCATTACGCAATCTCGCTAGATATAAGTCATAGTCGATATTCCAAGCTTCGCACATCGCCCTTGTTGTAGGGTACTCGTTACCAAGATGGTCTTTACATGGAACTGTAAATTTTGTTCTTAACCCCTTTCTGGAAACATTACTAAATATTTCTCTAGGACTAAGACCAGCTCTTGTTTTCAACCTATACGTTGTAGTTGAAACTTGATGAAATTTACACATATCTCCAATGTTTTTGAACGTATTTCCTAGACCATCATCGTACTTCAACTTCTCTTTCATACTCACTTTTCATTTTCACCGCCTAAATTATAAAAATCAACGTTCTAATAACGTCTTTAATGCTTCTTCTGCACTGATACCCCCTTGCATCAGGCTTCTTAGCTCTTCAATAGCTATATTATTCGCCTTGCAAAGTTCAATGCAGGAATCATATTTAATTCCGTTTAAATCGACAATCGGAAGTGCAATATGCCTAGAAAGTTTTACAAGCTCAAGTGTGTCCTTTAAGGAATACCTACGCTTTAACCTTTCTCGATACATAATAGAAGTGATACCACATGCCCTGCAAAGGTCATTAATAGAATCATACTTATTCCCAAGATGGTCTTCGCACTTTTTAGCCTGTTCTATCGTAGCTTTCAGACAATCTTCCAATGACCGCCCTTTCTTTTTCCTGTTTACGAATGTGCTATATTTCACATTATGATACTTGCACATATCGACAAGTGTCTCGAACTCATTGCCTTCCGGATCTCTGACAGTAGCTTTGTGCCTTACTTCCTTCTTTGACTGGCTTGTGCTGATTTCTACCTCTCGTGTTAATGCATCCTTGATAGACCAGCCATTCTGAAGTCTGCCCATGAACAAGCCATACCTGATACCCCAATGTTCACACATCTTTACATAAGATGGATACTCATTCCCAAGATGGTCTTTACATTTCTTTGAACCACCTTTCGCATTAACACCAGTTAAGCAACCCTGCAAGTCCCATCCATCATTCAGTCTGTCCTTGAACGTAGCTACTGAAATATTATATGCTTCACACATGTCCTTCAGCGAATCATACCATTTTCCGAGATGGTCTTGACATCTGCCGTTCCACTCTCTTTGTCTGTCCTTACCTAACAAACAATCTCGAACACTCCAACCAGCTCTCTTGCGATTATTAAATATCTTAGGAGCTACCCCATAGGCTGCACACATGTCCTTATAAGAACTGTACGCATTCCCAAGATGGTCTGTGCATCGAACACGTAATGTGCCTACCTGATATAGGAATCTGCTTGAAGATAGACATGTCTTGATGCCAACACCATTGTTATAGTTCTCCATAAACAAATTACAGTTCACATCATGAAACTCGCATATTTCGTCCACGTTCTTGAACTTATTCCCCATGAAGTCCACGAACGGAGCATTTGTCACGCTGTTATAACACAAGGCTTCCATGACTGAATACCCCTTCTTGATTCGAAATTTGTACAGCTCTTCCGTGATACCCCAATGCTTGCACATTTCTGACTCGTCATTAAATACATTTCCCATATGGTCTTTACAACTCATATTAAAATCACACCTTCTAGCCTTTTTTACTTATCCCTGAACCACTGCGAAAATAAACCCCGATTTATAAACAATATATCATAAACCGAATTTCAGTTTTGATATAGCTTCCTCCGCAGTAACGCCAGATAACATTAAAGTTCGTAGTCTCTCGATGTCGATATCTAAACTCTTACAGAGCTCGATACAGCTAGAATAATCTTTTCCTGCTAAATCTCTTATAGGCATTCTGACCTTTTTAGAAATACTTACGAACTCCAACGCATCTTTCATAGATAAGCCTTTCTTGACTCTGTAGTTTAAAGTTTCCGGATTGATACCCCATGCTCGACACAACTCAGCCTTCGAAACAAACTTATTTCCAAGATGGTCTTCCATTGCACAACAGCATTTATTAGCTCTAGTACCCAGTAAGCACTCTTCAAGCGTCTGACCAAGATTTTTCCTATATAGAAATGTCATATACGTGATATTATAAGCTTTACACATATCCTGATATGACTTGAACTTATTTCCTTTAAAATCATAACACTCAACGCAATTTCCCTGTGTCACGTTTCTTGGATTTGTCAGTGCCTCCTCTAAAGTCCAGCCGTTTCTAAGTCTAACTCGAAATGTAGCGTACTTTATTCCGTAAGCTGCACACATCTCATTCATGTTTCTATATCTAATACCCATATGGTCAACTGGCATTGTTTTACTCATAGGAGTTTCAAGCGTTTCTTTTAGTGTCTTCCCACTAAGACATCTTTTCTTATATGTATTTACTGAGATACCCCAAATGAGTACACATAGCTTCCAGTGTTTCATACTTGTCACCATTATGGTCTGTGTAGCACACATCAGTGAAGTCTTCCTTTGTTCTCAAAGAATATTTATCAGCAGTTAGACAATCTTTCAAAGAAAAGCCCTTCTCTTTTCTTCTGTAAAATACGTCCGGATCTATTTTATAGTATCGGCACATTGCGGCTACAGAAACAAACTCTTTTCCATTAAAATCTACACATGCTCTCCCGTTACAGTTGACCTTTCTCGTAACAAGATTTCCATTATCAATAACAGTAAGACCATCTAGCTTTCGTGATTTCATAATCTTGCGGTCTTTGTATCGTATTTCATTACATCTCTTTTCAATATAATGAATAGACATACAAGATTTTAATCTGTCACTACTTTTCTTTGCAAATCTGCATCTATCTCTATAGTCTTCATCTTCTTCCTCTGTAAAAGGAACATATTCTGTTCTCGGTGTCTTTCCTCCTGTCTTTGATAACGCAGCCCCTATGCACCATCCCATAGCTATACGTTTCAAATACTCATATTTATCAACTTCGTAGATAGAACACATGGTATCAAGGTCTTTAAAGTAACTTCCAAAAGCATCTCTGTATAGTCTGTATGTGTAAAACTCTGACGGCTTTGATAAAATATCAGATAAAGATACCCCTTCATCACTTCTCACTAAATAATCTACCGGAGTTACTTTATAATACTCCAGCATTGTGCCAAGATTTATGAAAGATAACCCGTTATTGTCTACAACTGAATACTTTGAATTCATTGTCTTACCCCCATATTTATTCCTTACCTGTCAACAATATTAAGGCTTGCCCTCTTGAATAACCGTCTACAAGCAGTTTTCTAAGCTTAAAAATATCTACCCTGTTTTCCTTGCACAAATCAATGCAACTTGCATACCTCCTATTCTTTAAATCAACCAAAGGTAACTTGAATCTTCCGAAAACAACCTCTAGTGTTTCTTTCATAGTATCACCACGATTTAGTCTGTTTAAGAATACATCCTCTGAGATACCCCATGCTATGCACATGTCCTTTAAACTAGCATACTCTCTGCCTGTATGGTCTTGAATTGTTGTGGTGTAAACTTGACATTTCAATAGGCACATCTCCTGTGAAAAACCAGCTTGTCTTCTCTCTTTGTAAGTATCAACATTTACATTGTAGAATCTGCACATATCTACAAGACTCGTAAACACACGTCCGTATTTGTCACGTATTACAGATGTCTTCTGTTTAACTCCTCGTCTTGCTTTCGTTAAAACATCTTTCTGTGACCAGCCACGACTTAGCCTCTTAAGATATAAATCTGGGCTGATACCCCAATATTTGCACATGCCACTTAATGAACTAAAGTAGTTTCCCATGTGGTCATATACCTCTTTTGCTGAACTCATGCTATGCCTCCTCGCTTTTAAACTAGCTTTTAAACTAGCTCTTAAACTAATCTTTATCCTAGTCTTTCTCGTCTTTGCTCTTATCAAGTAGTTCTGATAACTTTCTTGTAATATCTCTGGAACTTTTATACTGACTAACACAGCCTATTGAACTTAGCGTAACTCTCTGTGGGTGATGCCCCTTTGGGTGAGAAGTCTTTATACTTTGTATACATCTCTTATTTCTGATTTCGCCCTTTGACTCTAAGGTTAAATAGCCCAGTAAATCTCCGCATACAAGACAAGTTAATCGCCTTAAATCACAAGACTTATTTTCTGAACCTAGGGATTTGTACCAGTCTTCAATGCTGCTTTTAGAAATATCCTGCTTAAAATCATCTAGCTCTTGCACATTTATAGCACCTCCAATAAAAGCATAAAGCTAATTTATACACAAGATATCCTATTAAATATCAATTCTCGTCTGTTCTTGCAGTAAATTTACCATCATATTGCAAATTTCTAAGATAATATTATATAAAAATAGAGGGTCACAAGATATACTTGCAACCATCTCGGTCATACTTAAACTATCTTAGGAAAGATACCCCTCAATATAGGTTCTCAAAACTTATCACGAAATAAATCATCTATACTGTAAGTATCGTCGTCTCCATATTCTCCACGAGCCATCTCCTCAGTTATACACGGCTCAATCATGTTTCTTCGTCTTGATTGCTTCTTTGGCTTGAAAATATCATCCTCTCTGAAATCAGTATAACTGCTGAAATCATCGCACTTATCTCTACCTAAGCCACTAAATATAGTCGGCTTGGACTGATACCCAGATGTTTGACTATCGAAAACTTGGCTATCTTGGTCTTTATTCAATGAAAACTTCGGCTGCTCTGGCTTCCTTGACTGTTCCACCTTCTCGCCATTTCCTTGTGCCCTCTGTGCCTCAGTAGACATATCCGCAATCAAATCTTTCAAGCTTTTCTGCCCATTCTTGCTTTTCTTGCTAAACTTGTCTATGACAAATACAATTAGCAACAACACAAATATAAACTCAGCCATAAAACATCAACTCCTTAGTTGAATAACCAGTCATACAGAGGATGATTCTTGAGGTCGTCAAGTGAAAAGTCATCTGGCAATTCTCCATTGGCTTTCTCTGCACTTTTATCATCTAAATCTTTCTTTCTTTGACCTAAATATCTGCAATCGTCCTTTGTCAATGCGTCCTTCAATGAGTACCCCTGACTCAGACGGTATGAAACAGTTCCAACTCGCTTGCCATAATGTCTACACATCTCAGCAAAACTTCGGAACTTTACACCCTTGTAATCAACTGTAATAATGTTATTATTGTAATTTGTATCCTCTAATAATGCATCTCGCAAAGACATACCACGCTTCAATCTCTTTTTTAGTGATTGAGAAGATATATTATAATAATCACAAATATCATCTATAGAACTAAAATCCTTTACAGCTAAAAGAGCTTCCCATTCGTCATCCATATTCAAATCATTTGTCAATGCATACTCTAAGTCATGCCCTGCATACAAGCGAAGCTGAACTAGCCAAACTGGAATTTCGTATGATTTACACATATTCTCAAAGTTAGAATAGACAGTACCAAGATGGTCTTCACATCTGCCGTGATGATACTGATGTGCCATTGGCTCTGTCAAAGCTCTCCTCAAATCCCAACCATTTCTACGGCGGTATCTAAATGTTGCCCTCTTAATACCATATGCTTCACACAACTCGTCCATAGAGCCATATACATTGCCCAAATGGTCATAGTATAATGCTTCTCTGTCATACTGACGTGCTGCATGACTTTCTCCTGTGCTTTTTGCATTCCTATCATTACTCATTTTATTTCTCCCTCTGCCTTTCTTAAATCACAAACTTAAAATACACTCACATACCTGATACAAAGTCATTCTTCGATAAATAAATTCTTGAAAGAACATTGAATAATGTCTTTGCATCATTCAAACCAGAATGGACTGGTCTCACGATTTCTACTCCGAAAAAGTTGGCTATTGTTGAAAGCTTCTTATTGTCTAGCTCTATTTTATTTTCAACTAGAAAATCAAACACATATCCCTGACAATCAACAAACTGGAAAGACTTTTCTATCTTTCTTCTAAGCTGACGTGAAGAACTCTCCTGTAATTCTCTCTCAATCATTCCAGCATCTGAACCACCGTAAGTGAGTATTGTGATACCCCTTGATGGTAAATAACGTCCTGTTTTCTCTGTATAGGCTGTTATAATATTCTGAACGCCTTCTATGAAGTCTCGATTCTTAAAAGAGAATGTCTCCAACTTGACAAGCATATGCTGAGCGTAGGCGAAGATGATACCCCCTACTTCGGAACAACCACCATATGGGTTGCCCTCACAATCCATAATGATTCCAAAACGAAACCCTTTCTTAAGGTCTATATCCACAGGAATATCACTAGAAAAGTCTTTACAGAACATTTTATCTGATATTAGCCTACTTCCTGACACTTGGAAATTCATCTGCGGATATAGATTTACTAATATTCGAGCTAAATCATAAGCTGATAAAGAATAGTCCATCTTTGTAATACTTGAAAATATTCTCATAAACATGTTCTGAGAATCTCCTATCAGTTCTCTGAGCTTTGGCTTAATCAGCTGACTTAAAGACTCCCAAATCAATATTGGCTTTATGAAACTTGCGTTCCTGTTATAAAGACCATGCCTTCTAGCCCAATTCTCAAACTGTTTTCGCATCATCTCTGAGTAAAAGAGTACCCTTACTGAATCGAGCGATAGACCTGAGTCGGCTAAAGCCAACTTTAGCTCTGTAAAATAAATATTCAATGGAATATAATTATCCTCGCTCAAATCGAAATATGAACTCTTTCTTCCTAGAATATTCACCTTTAAATTTACGTTTATTGTCATCCAGCAGCTTGTCAAGATATAACAACCATATCTCTTAGCTAAATGTATGATTAAAAACGTGCCGTTTCCACAATCTCTAACTACATAATAAGTTATTACACGATCAATCATGTCAATCTTATTTCGAGATTCTGGAACTCCGAAGTTCATTGTATAAATATCAAATAAGGATACCCCTGAAAAGCCCATTACCTGACCTAGTCCTCTTGCAACTAAAGGCGTACCCGTGTTAACATACAGATACGCCTCTACTCGCTTTAGTATTTTATTCACTAGGTGCTCGTATCCAATATCGGTAAGAATATCAATATTAGATGCCTCGCTGCCAAGTGAGTTTATAAGTTCTGCAAGCTTATTCAGCATATCATTCATAGAAATATTAGACTCTTCTCCATACTCTTTCTCTCGCTCAGTAGAACCTATATAATTTCCACTAAAATCAAGCATATAATATAGAAAAGAATACTTGTTAGAACCTAATTCACTTATCTCAAGATATAAAATGCTGAACATAACTCGTCCTCTTTTCTCTTATTTGTAAAATGCAAAAATTGCTTTGTCATATCTTATTGTTTATCATGCCTATCGCCCTTTTTATGCAATCTGTGCTGAGATACCCTTTGCACCAAGAATAAAGCTATGTAAGCCAACCCTGTGAGCATTACAAACGCTGAAGCATAACTATCAACCCTTGTTTCAGCTACCAACGCCAAAATCAAACCACCAAGCAAAAATAAAAAGCCTCCTGCTAGCCAATGTGGTGCTTTCCTGCGAAAATCAGCACACTTTCTACCCATGTTTAGTGCATAAATACCAAAAATAAAAACAGACTGCAACACAGCAAGTAAAATCAAAAGATACCCGATAAAAGCAACTCCGTGCATTTTACACCTCCGACTTACCAGCCGCCATATTCATCCAGAACCATAACCTTGTAAATACTTCCCCATAGACCGTCAACCCAGTTAACTGTGCCACTTCGGTCATATTTCGTATAGTATACCGTATCATCAATAATGAACTCGGCAACATCTCCGTTTACATTGCCAAATTGATGCGTTTCCTCGTTGGTATCTACATCTGCTTTTGCATCACCGAGAATGCAATGTACAATAGAGCCATCTTCAAGCTGTAAATCAATCTTCTGACCAATTGTTGTGGTGTAGAATGAACCCATAGCAATACAATATCTGGGGTCAGTTCCATCACCACTATCGTCATACATTCTCAAACCTGTTTCAGGGTCTGTATAGGCAAACTGGCTATTTAACAGCCAATACTGGTAGCTTCTCGGATTCGTAACTGCCTGATACCCCATGTAAGTCTTAATCCAGCTACGGCAATTCGGGTCTTCATTCGGTACGTTCTCGCCTGTTTCCTCTGCACGTCTTAAAGCTTCTTCTAACTTCTTCTTTCGTGCCTCTTCCTCCTGACGTTTACGTTCCTCTTCCTCACGCTTTTTACGTTCTTCTTCCTCTTTGCGTTTTTTCTCCTCAGCAGCCTTCTTTGCAGCTACTGTTTTCTCGACAACTACATTGTTGTAATCTGTTAGCGTGGATGAGAATGTATTAGCATTCAGATTCACTTCTAAAGAAGCATCCTTGTCAGATACCCCTTTGGCAACTGAATCTCCAGATAGTTTAAACTGCTCCAATGAGTCAGCTTTCACAGTATTATCCGAAGATACAATCAAAGCCTTTAACAAATCGTCCTCCACATTTGCTGCACTCGCCATTACGCCAGAATAACTTGCAATCGCTGCAAGAGCTGATACGAATGCGACAGTCTTAAAAACAGATTTCTTCTTAATACTCAAAATATGCACCTCTTTTAATTATTTATATAATCTATCATGTATATCGAGCAATAGATTATATAGAAAACCTACTTAAGTTACTTATCCACAAATTTATTGAATCCCGAAAAGGCTGTACGGACAAGCTTAGACAGCAGGAGGTAACATCAAAATACAGCCTTTTTCAGAATTCTTAAAATTTAGAGCTATCTCGCCTTTTCCAAATCAACCTAATCTAAAAACGCCAAAAATAAAAGACGGCTCGAAAGCCGTCCTTATATAAGCTATTCAGAAACAGTAAAATCACACAAAGATTGCTTAGATTACTTTGCCTTGCTGTCAGAAACTGCAACGTCTTTCTTGGACTTGTCCTTGCAGGTCAAATCCACGAAGCTGTCCAATGCCTTCGGCATGAAGCAATCCAGAACAAAACTAAAACCAATACAGAAAGCTAACACCCACGCAGCCTGATGCCCATTGGGAATCGAATAAATCAAAACACCGTTTACAATAGCACTCAGTGTATGCCTGATTGCTTCGGAAACTTTTGTCGTCTCATGCTTTGCATAATACAACTTATACGTAGAAATCATAGCTGTATTAAATGAGATAACACAGAACCAGAATAAAGCCCAACTCATGCTAATACCTCCAATAAATTTATAGATATTCTTCTGAATACTCGTCTAACTGTTTCTGAAAGTCTGCTTCAAAAGTTTTTGTAATACCCACGATACCCTGTTTCTGTATCAGCGGAATAAATAAACTAGACACGTCCTCTAATTTCCTGTTCTCGTCCTCTGTAATAGTGCACTCGAACGTTTTATCCTCCATGTCCAGCTTAAAACACTTGTTAAAGCTATCTACGAAAAATTTCTCAAATTCTCCTTGATAATTATCATCCGTATATTCACCAGATATATACTTCTCGCTAATATCTTTGAACTCAGACTTATCCAAGTCGAACTTGTCCATTTTCTTATACGGCTTATAAGTTATTTTTAAGCTGTAAGTACCCAACTCTTTATTGTAGTTTTCCAGCTCTATCTTGTTAATGCTATCTGCTGAACGAGTAAGAATAATATCATATAATTCACTGCTCATCTCACTGGTATAAGCATTGTCTGATATGTAATAGGAACTCAAATTGACTGCATCACTTGTAACTACGTCACAAGCATTGAAATCATGGTGAAGATACCCCTCACACCAAGCGTAAGCTGGTGAAGTCTTGTCCATCTTGACCACTTCAGCAGTCTCAGGTTCTGAATCTGCCTTATTTACAAGAAAAAGAACAACTGATATAAAACAGAGAACAAGTAAACAAGCAATCAAGATTATCTTCGAGTTTGTAGATAAACCTCGTTTTACCTCAAGTTCATCTGAATAATCCTTAAATAAATCTTTCTCGGAAATAGACTCATCTATTACCTCATCGCCCCACAAATCGTCTAGTGAATCATCTATCGACTCAGCTTCTTCGGAAACCACCTCTAACTCAGCATCTTTCATGCTCTCATCAGCCATTTATTTATCACCTTCTATGCTATTTACACATCAAACATAAACTAGACTCTTTGCATCGAATAACTCGACCTCTTGCATATTCGTATGCACAGGAGTTTCCAAAATGTCCTTCAAAGACCAACCAAGTCGCCGTCTTGTATTAAAGTTATTGTAATTTATACCCCAATGGTCACACATAGCTCGAATTGAACCAAATCGATTTCCAACGTGGTCTACACATGCTGTCATCTTTATACGATGTACAGGTTCTGTAAGGCTTCTCTCAATGCTCCAACCCTTATTGACTCGCTGGCTGAATAACGCCTGAGAAATTCCCCAAAAATCACACATGGCTTTCCGTGTTTCAAATACATTTCCCTGATGGTCTATAGACACAATTGCATGAGCTGCACCTCTCGGACTCATATTAACCTCCAATCTAGCATCTTTTCATCTTACCCAAATATAATTACTCGCTCACCTTTACACAGGAATCTACCCCGTAAAGAACAGCAAGAGAACTGCCGTTATCCCACTTTACATGAATCGAACCAGTAGCGTCTATATGTTGCACTCTACCAAGCGTTCCGACAGATGGAGCATAAGCGTCATCCATCTGTACTAATTTAACACGAGTACCCTTTGGATACTCCTTTCTCAGCCTTTCCAAAACATCTACATTCATGGTAAAACCCTCCTAAGTTAACAGGTAAAAAAAAATAAATCAGACAGCAAAACCTATTTCTGCAAGCTCCCTTCGAGTCTCTTTATCCTTGACCTTAGCTAAAGCTTTTGACTTCGCCGTAGTGGTGGCTCTGCTTGTACGCTGTTTCTTAGTCTTTGAAGAACTCTTTGTGGTCTCCTCTGCTTTCTGCTTCTGCTTAGTACCAATTTTGTCCTTATCACTTGACTCATAATACTCTCGCATCAAGTCCAACTGCTTTATACTATTCTCAGAAATCCGTTCAGAGAACAACATACTCTGACAGATACCCAAATCTTTATATCTAGCGGTTAGAGCTTTTGCAGCCTTTTCGCTCTCCTTCGCAGAAAAATACTCCTCTTTTGTAATCTCGTAATACCGCTTATAGTCTACAGACCAAGCTACAGTAACTGCAAGGATGTATTTCCGAAAAACAGCACTGTAGCCAACTGAACTATTAAACTTGCGACATACAAACATTTCCTTCAATACCATAGAAACACCTCGAAAAATAAGATTCACTTTATACCGTTCATATTCAGATTTGAATCACTTCTGTTGTTCATCTCTAGCAGCAAACTAGGCTTTGTTGAACCTATTCTAAGGATATTGCTCTTGCTTTGACTAACTGAAGTTACAGAAATAACAGTTAAAATCAAAGCGGAAAATATTAAACTTGCTGTCTTTCTTCTACTTCGATTGTTTTTCAATTCATCACCTACTTTTCGTTTTGTAACTTACATATATTAGGGCAATATCGAAAATTCTGGAACTGTATTTACATTGGATTAGCCAACTAAGAATCTAACAAGATGTTCTCCACTCTTATAATTTGCACCTGACTCATCTAAACGCTGCTTTACTTCCTTTGACATTCTTACGATACCCTCTGACGAAGCGAAAGCCAACTCATTCACAAATTCAATAGAATCTGGTAATGTAATTGGATTTGTAAACCTGATTCCAGATAAAGCATGACTCTCTATTCTTCGTAAATTTGATGGCAAAATCACAGCAGAATCCTTAGGTTTATAAGAATGAGTAGTATCCAACCATGCTGCGATATTGATAGACTCCGAAAATGGAGTACCCAACTCGGTTACAAATCTGAACATTGAAATATCGAAAATATAAGCATCTTCATTGTATGAATTGAATCTTTCATCGGCATAATCAATGGCTTGCAACCTTATGTAAATCTCTTCATTCCGTAAAACAGGCTCAATCACCATATAATTAATATCACGACTTTTATTTAAAAGCTTCAATGCAGTGAACTGTCTTATACTTTCACTTCTAACCTTTATAAACTCTGCAAGAGCTTTATCTGTAAAAACCTCCAATCGCAATGTATCCAAGCTAAATGCTACTTCATTCCATGCGGTGATGCAAAAATAATCATCTCTCGTAATACCAATAGGCAACATCGAAGTAAATAAACCACCTAATTCTCCGTGCATACTTATCGTGTCATTAAAGTCGTAACTTATTGTATTATCAAGTGCTTCTTGCGTCAGTTTCTTTATTCTGCAAAAGTACGATGTCATATCTTTTAACAGGTCATCTATTCTCACCATTCTGTAGATAACTGAGCTATCATTATAAACATATCCAAGCACAACTCCAGATACATGGTTATTATAGTTCTCCTCTTGCATATAAATATCTTCTGACTCGTAAACTAGAGTCTTACACTCCTCTACAGTACCCCTCTGCATTCCAGAAGAATCTCCTGCAGTATAAGTGCCAGATAAAATTCGTGCAACATAGACGAACACAAGATTCTTAGAATCTTGTCCCCAGTCGAATTTCTTCAACTCTACATCTTTGCAAAGGATATCCCTGTATATTTCATCTGCTGACTTTCTTAGAAATTCTTCTCCCTCTGTAATCCTCAAATCATTTAAACTAGATAATCTGAAAATTGACAATCTAATCACTCCTTAAACTCAACTCTCACGTTCGTATTGGGATATTCATCAAATTTGCTGCACTCCGGATTTTTCTTTATCCTGTCATAGACTTCTTTCTTAATGAGCAACTTACAACTCGTACCAAGAAAAGCATCATCTGAAATGTATTTCACTGTATCTGGAATAAGGATTCCATCCTCTGAGTACCCCATAACAGCTAGTGCTCCGGAATCAATTCTCTCCAGATTCCTCGGTAAAATAATTGTCTTGCGTGACTGTGCGCTATAAAAGAATGAACGTGCTGCTGCTCTATCTAAATAAATTTCAGATGCGAATGAAGCATCCAACTCATTTATAAAAGTAAACTTACTCAAATCAACAATTTCAGTATTCTTAGAAGATAAAAACTTATCACCACATTCATCGTCATATCGTACTTGCACAAGTCTGTTGTAAGCTTTATGGTCTCTAAACACAATCTCTGTTATAACAAATTCGATATCATTAAAAGCTTTTAATAACTTGCCTGCTGTAATACCCCTCTGCATTGCCTTATTCATTCTGTTCAGACCGTTTAAAGACCTCTTGTCGAACAACTCAAGATGAATTCCTTGAATCTTCTTTCCTGCATCACATGAATCCCAAGGTTTTCTGTCACTTAAACACTTATAATTTACCGTTATGCCATACGGAAATACTAATCTATAGAAACCTTCGAGTAACTGACCTCCATAAAGACTGTCATAATACATGTCCTGTTCTGTGCAACTGTACTGCGTAAATGGGAAGTTTGTCAACATATCGGAAAATTCAGAAAGCACACTCTCCAAGAATTTTCTGATATATGTCACAGAGTTATCTCGATGCACAATACCAATCAATAACAAGACTTGTGTTCCATACCGCTTGACGCTTCTCCCCTTTATTTCCATAGTTTTAACTTCCTTAAATTTATCTCCAGAAGCATCACTACAGAAAATCCGCTTTACAAAAGCATATTTCATACTGTCTGTGTAGGTATCAATATAATAATCGTCTTCTCTAAAGACACTAAGCTCCCATTCCTCAAATGGCAACTCAGCAAAGATACCCCCTTGTCTTACTCTCAGTTCACTAATATCCTTTTCCATAACATCTTCTACTCTCATAATGATACCCTCACTTCCACATTACGTCTCCTACATGTTTGTAGAAGTCCTCACACTCTAACTTTTTCAGCTTCTCGTCCAGCTCATGACTTATCTTCAAATTTACTTCTGAACTGTAAAAAGCATTTGCATCAACATACTCCAATGAATCTGGCATTGAAAATAAATCCTGCTTTGTATCAGAAAATGCAAATCCGTCAATTCTCTTGATAGTCTCAGGCAAAACAATATCGTTCCAAGATGAATCAGTAAATTCTCTTGTATCCATATAACAAGAAGCGACAGACGAAACTGCTAAACCATCTGTGCATATTATACCACTACAAAGACCTTCTCCGATTTCTGTTATGAATGTCATCCCACTAAGGTCAACTGTAAGCATTGTATATCTAAATTCATGATATAATTCATCATTCAAACAAACAGAAATCAAACAATTATATACTTCTTCATTACGTACACGAAAATCAGAAATTGTAAATAAAATATCCCTGTTTCTCTTTACCAACTGTTTCATTGCATTTGCACGATGCATCTTCAAGAGTTCAGACTGAAACGCATTGAAAGTTTTCTCTGTCACAACCTCTGCATGAACTTCAATCACTTCTTTAGAAGTCTGTGATTCAAAATCATCACTTGCAAATGCATATTTCGGTGTAAAACCAAGAGGAATCAATGTTCGATAGTACCCACATAAGTCCTCATGCTTACCACCTTCTCTATAAGAACTCGGTAGCATATAGTCAAATCTCAATGTAGTTCCACAATCATCAAATATATTTGTAATGGCATTATTAAACAAAACAGAGTTGCTCAAATCGCCTACAAACTTTCTGATGTATCTTACTGTATTCGTAGAATAAACTACCACAATAATCATAAGCTTATGCCATGAACTTAAATTATCCTGTACTCTCTGATACCCCTCACTTCCTACATCAATATGGCTAAGTTCAAGTACTTCGCCACAACAGGCATCTAAAGCCAAAATTCGTGCCACATAAGTGTACTTTACATTCTCGTTAATCAAACCTTCAGAAAATCGGTCTGACTCAAAATTATGCTCATTGCTATTGTACTCTTCCAAAGACATCTCCAGCCATTCATAACCACCTATTGGACGTAAATGCTGAAAACACTTTGGACGAACATCTTCTTCCGGCGTTGGCACTCGAAACCTGCCTGAATCATTATAAACAGATTCCGCCTCAGTTAGGTTTACCCTAGTTAAACCCATTTTATCAACTCCTTTAAAAATAAAGAAAACAAAACGAAAAATTCCACTCTCTATCCACAAAATCATGAACTATATCGCTCAATACAATGAAAAAGCATTTATTATTGCAAGATGCCTACAGAACTTATTCTGTAAAAAACTAACTCGAAATTTCATATACTATATTGAAACAAGGATAGATAGTGTTACTACAACAAAATTACTTGTTAAATCAATATAAGAAAAACTGAATTTAGAATAGTCACAACTAAAAACAAACTTTTCTATCTCGAAACAAGTGTTTACTTCTCTTAACAAGTGAAAAAATATTAAAACAGTTCTAAAAATATGGGATACCCATTTGCCGAACCGCACTTTGCTAATTTTAGTATTGCAACAGGCTAAAAAATATTGATACACACTATAAAATATCCTGACAAAAACAAATATCATAAAATTATAAAATATCAGTTCATTATAAAAAAATATTGATACACACTATAAAATATTAAAACAAGTTCAAGTATCACAAAATTATAAAATATCAGTGCCAAATAAAAAATATTAAAACATGCTATAATCTCTAAATTTTTACTAAAATAAAGCTCTTGTTTCTGATATAAACATAATAATTCAGAAATCGCCTAAAAATACAGTCTTGAATGCAAAACGGAACTTGAAATTGCACATAATTTATATTAAAATACTTGTCAGACAAACAAAAAATCTTAATTTACATCCATTTCGGTCTCAAGTCATTTTCCTACTTCTACCATGAACTTTCGTTAATCGCTCTAATGGCTAGTTAAAGTGAATCACATAGTTTAAAGCACCTCACTTAAAACTCAGTTGCCAAAAATCTTCGTATCAGAGCAAAATTTCATCTCATTCACATCCATTTAGGTATTCCAATTTTGTTGGGGTCGCTCACTCTTGCCATTTTGAACTCAGAGAATTTTGCTATCTATATGCTAAATGAAATACTAGTCCATACTAACCAGATGTTATCGGTCATTTAAAAGCCGAAAAATTCCCAATTCGCTGGCAAAAAATTCGCCTTTTTGTCCTAATTGCTAAGCCCCTTCCATTTCGAGGTAAATAGAATCTCAGTGTGAATCTGAGTGAAAAAATCAAATATTCCTCACAAAAATTTTATCTCATTAACACTTTTACACTCTTTAAAAATATAATCTAAATCCTCCTAAATTATAACATGTCAAAATAAAATAGCTTTTTCACTGCTATCGCAAAACCAAAACAAAAAGCACACCCAAATCTAAGGATACCCCTTAGAGCTGGATGTGCATAAATTTCATATTGATGAATTTTTAAAGCTTGCAGTACAAGCTCATCTTGAAAACACTATTTGAATCTTCGTAACAGATAAAATTTCTCCGTGTATCATAAAAACTCGTAAATGGATTTTTAATTGTCACTTTCGTTGAAAAAATTTAGAGTTTGAGAGCTCAGAAGTACCCACTTGTTAACAATTTCCATATTTTCTCCGATACATTCTACAAGTCTTGTAATTTAAAAGATACTTCTCTATACCATCTTTAATGTAAGTCTTGTAATTTCTCACATCTGGAACAACTGCATATAAACAAAGCATTGCACCTGAGTTTGTACGAAACTCCTCATAGTGCTTCTCATAACTTTCTGCTGCATTAAGCAATCCAAACTCAATTGCGTCAAAATTCAACTCGATAAACTTTTCTGACATTATCACGATACCAATTGTTGGTTGGTATGAGATAGAAGAATCTACAATAAGATTATCTGGTAACACAAGATACTTCAAACTTACCATATCAAAACACTTATCTCCCAATTTTTCAAACGTGCTCGGTAGTACAATAGTACCAAAATTGCCGTCTAATGCCACTGGTAATAACTGCTTTACACCTTCAGGTATAACCAACTCCCAGCTTTTATTTGCACCTGAATAATTATATCTGCCTATAGTCTCTACAAATTGTGGTATTCTTACACCAACTGATGTTTCAGAGTAGAAATCATAACTGAAATCATTATAATCAAATATAATTCCAAGCTCTTCAGACCAACCAAATGTAACACTATCAGTTATATCTACCTTATCCAGAAGTTTACTAGATGCTGCGTATCTTCTTATATCTTTCAAATACGGTTTTATATGCTCTGCAATTTCTAAGAAATTCTCCCGTGTAAAAAGACAGTTTTCTCCTGAAAATCTATACTTCATCATGCACGAATCGGCTATTTTATTCATAAATTGTGATAAAGCCCAAGAAATATTAATCTCTTTTTGCAAACTCTTTGACTCTGGATGCAGTACAACAGTGTCATTTAACACATTAAACAATAACATCTCAATATCACCGTTCATGTACAGTATTGCAAAATGATGTATTAAAAACCCTTCATAATCGTCCTCATAGAAAGCCCTAATGTCCGGATTCACTTTTTCTATATCCTCAATGCGGTCAGATACCCTTTGACCAAATAATGCACTTCTTACAGAGCCGTCCTCGTTAAAGAATATATACTTTGCATCTTCCGGTATTCTTTCTAAATCTTCCTTGTTTAACATCGTATCTCCTCCAAAGTTTGTAATCGGGTTTAGGATACCCCTCTCCGATTGCCAACAGAAAATATTGCTGTATAATCAGAGTGTATTTTTCTCTAATATCAAAAATCATAAAGCTAAAATTGGCATATAAATGCAGTTATCTTCAATAGTTATCTTAATGAGTAAGCTTGACTTTTGATAAACTTGGCTCTTAAAATAAATCAATCATCTCTCGTAGTTTTATTTGTATTACCACTTCACTTTTGTTTAAAAAACTATAAGACACTTTTTGTCTATTAGGACTCAGTCTGAAACAAATTAAACTCGATTTTTCAGCAAATATTCAGTGAAAATTTCTCATATTTAAATACTCTAAAATTTATATTCCAAAATAACTAAGTTGAATCAATACTAAAATACAGTGCTGAATGCACAAAAATCATAAATCAGTTCAGTTTTCATGTCCACTAATAACTTGATTCGCTCGATACTAAAAATATAGTTTCAGAAACTATTTCAAAATGTCAAAAATTCAGGCTAAGTATCACTTTCATGTTTTTCAACTAAAAATGCACCAAGAAATATCACATGATAATCTTATGTAATATCTCAAGGTGCATAGGCTTTTGGTATTAGTACCACTTAATTTGAGTCTGCGGATTCCTCGTCAGTATCGTCATCTTCTTCTGTTATGCTCCGGTCAAATTCGACTTCTGGCTTGTTGAATACAAATATCTGATTATCATAATCTCCATCTAGCGGTGTTACTGTAGAAGTCTTATCCGGTTTTTCCACCAAATAAATTTTTCCTACATTATTCACGCCGTACTCAACCATAACGAACTGAAAACCTTCCTCTGCAAAGATTTTCATGATATCCATGACTACTCGCTTCGCCTCCGGATGTAAACCAGACAAAATTTCGTCCATAATCAAAATCCGGCGACCTTTCCGAATCTCGATTAGCGAAATAACGAAAAGGAACGAAATAATCTGTCTCAAACCTGTTCCGCTCTGCAATGTCAAATCACGCTCGCTCCCGTCCGCTGTTTCTACCTTAACACGGATGTGTGCCTTCTGCCCTGCGTGTAAGCTCTTCTCAAGATAGATTCTTCGAGTATCGTAGGGAAACAACTCACTCAAAGCCTTGTTAATCACACCTGTAATGTAATCTAAGACTGCATTTGTATTGTTATTGGACACTGTTGCAAGCAACTGCTGGGCTTCCAGCATAACTACATACTGTTTATTCAAGTTGCCAATATCAGCAATCAAAGAATCGATTTTCTCCTGCAAAGCAAGTCTCTGCTGATATGAAGCCTCAATCGCATCAATTTTTCTGGTAAATATACTCAAAATAATGCTCCTTTCACTCGCTTTCACTCCGCTTGCATAAAAACAGAGCAACAGCGAAAATAAAATTTTCACTGAGTACCCCATATATTAAGAACTAGGTTGCTACACCTCAAAAGCAGGCATAACTACAAGCTTATTGGACTTAAATCTGCTATCTGAGAATACAAACACGTCCTCTTGCCCATGTAAATCTTTAAAACCATTCTTATTTGCATAGACTGGAATAACTACAGACTCAGCACCTGAATCTCGTAATATCAGCACATTTACAACAAACTCATTCCCAAGATAAGAGTACCCCGAAGCGGCATCAAAACTGCCGTGAACCTTTGTCCTGTATAAAAATATATCTCCTACCTCTATTTTAGGTAGCATATACCTAGGAAATAAATCTCTCATATCAGATTCAAGACGCTCACGCATTAAAAGACTGACTTCCTCCCAGTTCTTTGGTATCTTGACAGATACCCCATTTACAGTCACAGAAGAATCATCCGTCATCTTTGGCTCTCTACGCAAAAACTTGACCACTTTTCTAAACATTCTTACACCTACTTGTAATACATCAAAATTTAAGCACACCATGTCTACATTTCAACACAGTGTGCTCAAGCGGGTTTTATAATATCCAACACTTAGAAGTTATCTCAGGTTGCATCGCTAAAATACTCCTCGTTCCAACATGCGGCACAATCACCGCCTGAACAAGTCATATCACCATTGAAAATAGCCTTTCTGCAAGCACTTTCTGCCATATTCTCCAGAGTAATATCTGAATGCGGAAAACGCAATCTGTACTCTGCAAAATACGTATGCCCCTTGTGTAAGTCCTGCTTAAGCAAACTTGCTGCTCGCTTCGGGTTTCTTTGGATGAATGTTTCACAAGTCGTGTCTCCTGCAAATTCATCCGCAAGTGGACAGCCTGCACAATCTGGGTGCTTCGAACAGACGTTAATATATGCTGAAACACCATCTACAAAGCCTTCGTCATAAGTCTTATCCATTTTTATATGCTCCTCTCACAATTGTTTTGATATTACTTTATACCAAGAAACCTCTTAAAGCTTCTTTTTAACTTCTCCCTATGAACACTCCTGAACTGATGTGTTCTGAGATACCCCTCATCGGCGTATATACGTATTAGTCGATTCGAGTAGGCTTCCATATCTAATCTACTCTTCTTTCGCAAAGAGTCCAAGAGCTTGACCTCTTGATAACTGCTCACATTGAAATATTCATAGAACTTCGATAAAAGACCTAATCTGATAGTCTCCTCTGTAAGTTCAGGTATATTATCCTCATCTCCACTGCTTATTTCCGTGTATTCGTCTAAATCGTTATCATCTGAGTCACTTTTTGACGAATTTATATAGCAAACAGCACAATGCAATGTAGTCTCCTCGGTATAAAGAATAGCTTCGATAAAATAAATCGTATCGTTTTCATATTGCACTGCTTCTTCATAGGTATCGAATAGAAAATCATCGGCTGTGCGATATTTTCCCAGCTTAGAGTCAAAGTGCACAGATAAGCTCTTCTCATCGTCATCAAACAAATGCTTGAAAACTAGGTACTCTTCCGTGGCTGTCTTAGCCGTGTCCGGAATGGATACCCCTTTACAAGAAGTATCAGAGGATTCTTCTGAATCATTCTCACTCTGAAACTCAACTTGGCTAGAGTCCTCTGTCGCTGTCTCTGCCTCTGCTCCTTTTATATTTCTCTTTGCATTCTTGGCTACACTTTCCTGTATATCCGAATTTACAACACTTGTCTTGATTGCTTTTACTGTATCTTCTATACTCATAATTGCTCCCTAATATACATAAAATAAAACGCCAGTAAACCAGCTTTGCACTAATTACTGACGTCTTAATTATTTAAGAAGCATATTAAAATATGTTATCTAATTCTTGCAACGGAATTCCAGCTACCACTGTCATCAGAGAATGTCAGCGAGTACCCACCATTATCTAGCGGCTCGATATACATGAATACACTGTTGCTAAATGCGTTATCATCACCAATAATCGCATTGGTGAACACTTTCGGCAACACCTTGAATGCAATAGTACCCAACTCTGACATTGCTTTCTGCTGCAAAATCGGAATCTCCTGATTGAACTTTGAGTTCTTGACCTCTACCATTTCCTCATCCGGCTTTACCGTGAAAACAATAGATTCGTCAATCAAACTCAGCCGTTTCAGAACGTCTTTGAAGTACTGTCTGTCAAGGACGATAGCATGTGAACGATTAATCATCTTCTCATAGATTTCGTAATTCGGCATTTTGTGCTCGTATCGAACGAAAGCTACCGAATTGCCCATCTTAAAGCAGATTCTCTCGTCTGTTTTTGCATACTCAACAAGCTGCTCTGCACATACAGTACCCTTGATAAATGACAATGCACGATACGAAAGACAGAAGTTTGTGAAGTCGTCTCCGATGAAATTCCGCATCATCGTTGTAGAGGATGTGCTGAATGCTACAACGCTGTTCTCTCCGAATGCAAGCTTTGAATACAGATTAGCACCATTCTGCATCACAGGGAATAATGACGAAACATACAGCCCAATTGCAGGTACATCAAGCTGTTTCAGAACCTCCGGCACTTCCAGATTGATACTCGACAGCATATTCGGCTTAATCGGAATGTTATCCAGTACCCAATTGGAGCAATACTCGTGTCCAGTGTCCACATCAGATTCTTTCACAGTTACCTTGACCTTGTTCTTCACTGTTTCAAACTCGACATCCGTAACACGAGTTCTTCGTACAGATTTGAAAGTGTCAAGGAAACTATTAAGCTCCTTACTTTTTACCTGAATCTCAGCGTATCCAGTGTCTTTGTACTCGGACTCATCAATCTCGGTGGTGTAACTACCCTCTTCGAGTTGAACCTTATAGGTGATAATATTGTTAATGCCGATTAGTTCCACAGTATTGTCATCTTTGTATACTCTGAAGATGACGTTTTTCAAGTCTTCCGAACTCATTGCATCTTCTACCACAGATGCCATGCTGCTAAGTACACCACTCAGGTCTTTATAGCTGCAAGTAATTTTCATTGGTGTTCCTCCTCATGCTTTCATATTTCCTCTTAGTTATTACTGGTTGCCGCCTTTAAACGAACTCCCTCCAAACATCGCCTCGAAACGAGCTACGTTGCTCTCCTTCGGCGGTTCTGGCTGGCTAAAACCAAATGCATTGCCTACTACACCAGAACTCGGTGCTTTTACGAAATCATCCATCATGCTTCCACCTGTGGGTACAGATGTGGGTGTAGGTGCTACCGGAGATGTAGGTGCTGACGGAATAATAGGCTCGCCAGACGGAACGCCAATCTTCGGCTTTGCATTGTGTCTAGCACTGGAATAAACTACTCCGTCATCATCGTCTTCCGTATCTACAGGTGCGGCTACACCAATCTTCGGCTTGATATGCGGTGCCTTTGCCTTAAAACCAGATGTCTGCGTAGGCTGTACAGATACCCCACTTGGAGCTACTGGCTTGACGGCTGGAGAAACTCGAACATCTTCATCCTCATCTGCACCAGTCTGCGGATTATTAAGCAACTGATTTGCTACATCTGCATATGCACTTGCATGGTTCTTGGGCTTTAAAATAGAGCTTGATGCCTGAGTCTGCTCTGCTGTCGAAGTCGCTACCTGCTCTGCTGTCGAAGTCGCTACCGGCTCTGCTGTCTGCGTCTGTGTCTGAGTACCCAGTACACCAGAGTTTACAACTCTTTGTGCCATCTGCTCAGCTGCCACTGTTGAAACAGGCTTATTGAAATCTCGACTCATAATCTCCTGTTCCTGCATCACTCTATCAGTAGAAACTCCGTTGTTAGCGAGTGCTTCTTTCAGAGCTTCGTCCTGATACTCGATACCCATTAACGCATTTGCATGAGCATAATCTCCAGAATCAATAGCGGAAAGCACTGCACTCAGCTGTTGTACTTCCTTCTCCTTTTCAGCAGTGACTCTCTGGATTTCACCCTGCAATGTCTCCTGCGTAAGCTCAACTCCGTACTTCTCGCTGTACTGCTTGAATAGTTCGGCACACTGAGCCTCCAAAGTCTTTCTTTTACCAATATTCTGATTGCGTACCGTGTTGACATGTGTTGACTGTTTATTCAGCCTATCAATAGTAGCTTTCAGCTGATTGATATCCATACTGTTGATGTCCATTTGCTTTTCCCAACCTTTCATAAATTTAAAGATATGCTACAAGCGAAATATGATATCGCCTGCAAATCACTCGAAATGCAGTACTTTCATGAACCAAAACCAAATAGCAAGCATCAGGTTCAACCATGAAACAAACATCAAAGCTACGCTCAAAACAAGCGATTCAATAATGCTAAATTCCACGTTTGTAACAGTATGCATTCCTAAATAAAAGAACAAAGCCGCAACTGCACCAAAAATAAGTACAAATGCATAACATTTTCCCTTTGTCAAACCTTTTATTTCTCGTTTGTACTTCGGTTTCTCCGACATGATAGTACCCCTCCTTTACAGCTTAGGCAAAAAGTTTTTACACTCTATAGCCTGAGTATCCGGTTTAACATTGCATATAAAGAAGATATTGCCTGTTGATGCACTGAGATGCAAGAGATTCTTATCTGCTGGAAATACTAGATGGAACTCGTACATACTTGTATTTCAACACTTTCCAAATTGAATCTCCAATCGGTTCTATGCTATCTGATAATAATTTGTTTTGTATCAAATACTCCTCAAGCTCTCTTGACACTTTCATTGCAAATGTCTTTGACATTGTATAAATGTTAGGTACGTCTACGCTATCAAGAGTACCCCAATCGCTGTACTCACGGCGAAGTCCAGCTAGGCTTATTGAATCTATCTGCTTATAGAGTTCATGCTCTCTCACATAGTTATTGAAATCTTCCTCGCACATCTTCACGATACCCTGTGAAGCAAATGCATGATAGCGATGTAATATAGGTGAAACAATACTGCTGATATTGCCTGCAAAATATTCACATCTCCTTGCATTTGAATTAAGGTCACTTGGAATCAAAAACTTTATGAAATGATAATCTCTATAGATTCTCTTATAACCTGTTCCGTCATTTGCATCTCCTACTCTAAAAATAGATAACAAGATACACATAAAGAAATCTTCGCTTATTTTAATAGCATTGGCGTTGCCGTGCGATACCCTGAGTTTCGTGTATCAGGCATGATATACTCACTCATTGGTCTCTTGTTATAGACGCTCGGATTCAATCTGATTTGAAACTCTTCATCACCTATCCGATAATCCACCAGCAACTCCAAAGAATTAGCCTCATTTGGCGTGAATTGAACGTAAAAGTCTGAGATACCCTTTACTTCGTATCTGGATACCCCATTCTTCTTGCTGTCAGAGATTGTGTAATAATCTTCACAGATAAAATCTGAATCCAAAAGAATATTTATATCTCTATGCAAAAGTATGCTTGATGACAGCAATCTATTAAATCTCGCTCTGCTCATATTGCCTCCTAGTAATTAAATATTTAGCATTTTAATACTTAGGCTTGGCTCTCGATAACAGAACTGATTAGGCTAAATTATTGAACTCTACTGTTATCCAAGGCAATCTGCAGATAATGAGAAGCAACACGCTTTGCATCTTCAGAAGCATTTGGAATATTGTAAACCTGAGAAATCAAGTCGCCATTTGAAATTCTGCAACACATAATCTCATCTAGCACTTCTTTTAAGTTCTCCTTACGTTCCAGTTCGGCTATTTCGTCCTCGGACATATCTTCTACGAAATCATCATCGAAAAAGATATCCTGCTCCAAAGGAAATTCGACAGCTTGATAATCTGTGCAACCGTTCTCCTCGGAATATGCAAACTCAACAAACCAACAACTGTCGTAACGCTCAGCAGGTCTCGTAGGACTTCCTGCATAGAATAAACAACAAGTACCACCACATTGCATCTCCGTAGCTACGATTTCCGGACTCGGCGTATGAATATGACCTGAGATGACCATGTATATACCTTGCATGTTATCCAGAGTGCTGAGTTCAATTCCATCATGGCTCTGATACCATACAGTTACACCTTGAATAGTGAAATTGTTGTGTGCAAGCACAATATCGGTCGTATTGCCACCTTTTATCCTAAGTTCCTTTCGTTCACAACCATAGTCGACTAGATGAAATCTAACTTCCGGTTCTGAACGCTGTCTCTGCTCCTCTGTTCCGTAGTAATCGAAGAATCCATCACATGTCTCCGATGTTTCAAACAAACCTAGGACAGACAGGAACTCGAACTCAGGATAATCTCCGCTGTCATGGTTGCCTCGTACACAGAACACCTTCGCATATTTTGAAATGTCCTGAAAGAAACTGCAAAACATGGCAAGCACTTCTCGGCTTTTAATATTACGCTCAGAAGTACCAACTAAATCGCCTAGAAAAACTACTGCACTCGGCTTTGTTTCCTGAACTCGGTCTCGTATTTTTGCAAGACAGTCAAAACAGTTTTTCAGATAGTTCTTGTGCTTTCCTACAACTGCCCTATCAGAGATGTGCAAATCGCCTACAATCATAACACCTCTGCCAACAACGAATTGATACATAGAATCACCTCAAACAAAATAAATAATAAAATTAAACTGTTTTATATTCCAAAGCTCCAGACATAAATTAAAGCACCAAGAACTCACAAGCAATATGCAAGTCCTTGATGCTTATTTTGAATATTTGCGTTCATAAATAAAATTAAAATGAAATCAACTGCATTCTAAAATACCCTCAATGCACACTCTGCACTTCTCTAGGTTTATTTACCTGTATCCTGTGCGTATGAATCTTAGAAAACAAAGCAGTGAACTTATGCGGCTTTTCTGCTAACTGCTCCTCTATGAGAACAGCTTCGTCAACATACTGGGCAATATTGCCCTGCTCATCCTCAACTGTGTAACGAATACCCTGATTGTAGTTTCCAACCATTGAATCCATAATAGTCACACGAGTACCCCTCACCATGACTCCATTCATATTCGCCACATCGTATTTCAATACCATTTTTGCATCTTTCTTGTACTTCGGCTCTGCTCCAGTTACTCTGGGAAACTCTTTAAACATATCAAACTACCTTCCTTTCACACAGGTGCAACTAGCATATACTTAATTGCCACAAGACCTGCCAAAATCAGCAGGTATAATACATAATTGATGATACCCAATTTTAGGTCGCCAGACGTAGTGACTTCTTTCTGCACTGGCTTATCAATATTTATTGTGGCTTCGTCTACAGTAATGTCATCTCCATTACTTTCAATCGTGTAAAGTACAGTTCCAGCATCTGTGACATTCACATTTCTTATAACGTACTCCGTATTAGGCTCGAAAGAACAAGTCCTCGACTCCAAGGCTAGACAGACCGTTACATGGTCTCCAACCTTATACTGAGGTGTTGCTCTACACGAGCCTCTCCCTTTGTTAAGCAACACAATCATCTCCAAAATATTAACTTATCCATGTTAATATCGTCTCGGAGTTTTCAACAGCGTCTTTAATTTAGTTCGTTATAAATCTGCTCCACCAATGCCTTAGAACCACTGCCATTGAAGTAAATCAGGTTGCCACCCCAGTTTATCTCCGACTGAGCTTTGTAAAGTAGCTTGTGAGAAACAAACTTCGTGCAAACTACAACGTAATCATAACTTTTCAACTGCTTTATTTCAGTACAGCTACAAAGTTGCTTGAAGTTCTTGAAACCAAGTTCCTTTAATCTCAGCGACAAGGCTTTATCTCCACCTATGAAGATAAATCTGTAACCCTTTAAGAATTCCACCTTGGACTCAAAAGATACCCCTTTATTAAGAGCATCAATTTCCTCTGTGAAACTCATTAAGTCGTCTGAGCAAACTTCGTCAATCTGGGCTACTCGTGCTTGGGCTTCTTCATATAAAGCTTTGTATTTCTTAAGCTCCTTTAAAGCTTGGCTACATTCCTGCGTCTTAGCGATGTACTCATGCTCCAGTCTCTCAAGATTATCTGAAGCTTCCATTTCCCGTGCTTTTGCAGTAGCAGATTCTTCTCGAAGATTATCTACCACAGCTTGAGAACAACAGTTCAGCTTAGCTTCCAGTTCTTCATTTCTCCACTGCAATGCATTGTTCTTTGCCTCCAATTTCTCTGCCTTGGACTGTAAAGAAACAATCTTCTTGCTCTTTGAATTGATATCATTCATTGCAATAGTAAGGCTTCTGCTCAATTCGTCACGCTTTGTTGGGTCAAAAAACAAACTGAATGCAATAGAAATATATCTGTAAGAGCAAAGCGGCTTTAACCGAATATTTGAAACACCTCCAACAGGAGTTATAGTAGCTGAGTTCCAACGCAAGATATTATGAGTTTTGAAAATTCTTTCCTTTGTAATATCAAGAGATTTCTGCAAAGAAGCTGTCATAATATTAGCACTTTTTACACCACGATTATATGCCCTATTAATAATCTTATTGGTTTCAGAAGTGGATTCAAAGTTGACCTTGAATCTCTTAATGTCATTCTTCAAATCTTTGCCATGAAATGCCCCTACGTTTGATGCAAAAATCATATCCAAATCAGCCATCGAAACCAGCACCTCTCCTGCCTGAAATGGTGAGATACCCTGTTCCATGCTTGTCATCATGATATTTGAATTCTTCCAAATAAAACTTGTTGCATGTCTGTCTATATCATCTATCAAAGCTTTTCGCCTATCACCAAGAGAATTGCTGGTCTGCAAGGCACTCAAGCTGTCATATAGTTCCATTAAATAGTCAAGACTCGAAGTATCAATCTCCATCGATTCATAATCGGTCTTTGTGTAGAGAGTACCAGTTTCGGAACTGTTAGATTTATCTGATTCGCTGGATTTATCTGATTCGCTGGAATCATCAGAGTCAGCAATCTCACTGGAATCGCTTGATTCGTCTGCTTTCGTAATTAGTTCATCTATGTCGAAAGTATATAATCTCAAATACTTGGAATCGTCATACTTGACAATCGGTTCTTGGATACCCTTCTCATCCTTATCAACATTTGCTTCGTCATATTCGTCCAAATAATTGATATATCTGAAGTAATAAAACAAGTCTAGCAATGAAGTTGTAAGCTCGAACAGTGAAACATCTTGGACACCAGTCTGCTCATACGGCTCTTCACGCAATCTGATATAATCCTTCGTATAAATCTGTGTAAATACAAAGGATAACAAACCACCAAAATAATCTCGATACTGTAAAAATACCCTGAAAACACCTTCCAGCTTGTTCTTAACCGTTGCAACCATCAACAAGCCGTAAATCGCCTGTGCGTATACACTGCCATCATAAAAATTGGTCAGCTCACTCATTCTATATGCATTGGTAAAGCCACGGTCTTCACTATTTCTATTCATGTCATTCATGTAATACATGAACTCCGTATTGCCAATAGTAGAATCCTTCACGTCGAAATCATCTTCAGTGATACCACATTCCTTGATAAGGCTTTCATATACGTTCTTAGCGAGTACCCCATAATCAGAGGTTTTCAGCCTGCAAGCCATATTCAAGCCTGTTGCAATCACCCAAAAATATTCCGGCATAATCTCAATCTTTGTCACAGTAGGACAACTATAATTCTTAGAGGACAGATTAAAGAACTTATTATAGCCTTTTGAAAACTTGATATGGTCTAAGTCATATCTCGGCTCGAATTCTCGATATTGCTCCAAAATTTCGGAAAAAGCATCATCATCCATCTGATTTAATACTTTTTCAAACTTCGTTGCGATGATATTTTCTCCCTCACGGGTACTGTATATTTCTTGTAGTGATACCCCTGCGAAAGACTTGTCTTGAGAACTTAAAGCTCGTCTTACCAGCTGGTGATAAAAATAAGAAATTGCAATCGGAGAGAACATAACCGCATCTCTCGTTGCAATATAAGCAACTGTATCGTTTGAATGCTGCTTCTCTAACTCAAAGAAACTTTCACACAATCTGTTAAATCTGCCAACACCACCTTTGCGTGATACACCAGATGCAGTATTGGTCTGCTTTCCTTTCGTCTTAACCTTCATTTTTATACTCCTTTCATAGTATAGGATATAACAAGAATAATAACCTACTCTATATACTTCGTATCGACAAATTACTCCTATATAAAATAAAATTGCGTAAAAAGAGAGCTAACTTGCCAACTTTCTACGCAATTTTAGAAGTATAAAAGGTATGAAAAATTTAGAGGATGTCTTTAATAATAAATAAACTCAGTGAATGTGACCAGAATCTATTGCTACCATAGCACCACAGTTCTGACAAACCACATATTTCTCACCAAGCTCTTCAAGCTTGCTCCGGCAAGCCTCCAGAGTATCTGAGATACCCCTCAACTGGCTGTCACATGTTCGAATATCTTCTTCGCTCTTTTTGTAGCTCTCAATGTAAGATTCAATCTTACTTAAAAATTCGAGTCGCTCAAGACCAATTGTGCTGCACTCCGGAATATCTGGAATGCTCTTTAATTCATCAAGACTTGACTGAATAGAAATCAAAGCTACGAGCTGCTTGTTATCAATCCTTTTTGTCTCAGGAATATTCGGAATAGAGCTCAATTCAAATACTTTTGAAGATAATACACCAAGCTCGGAGATTCTGGATGTATCTAAAATAGGCACTTCAGGAATATCAGGAATTTCCTGCAGATTTTTCATGGAATTAGCACAAAGACCTAGCCCAGTCAAGCGTTCTTCACTTATATCAAGATTTTTGTCATGCTCTCGCAATGCCTGTATAAACTCCGCTGATACCCCTCGACTGTTCTTAATCTGTCTCTTGTAGATATCAAGCTCTTGGTCTGCTGAACGAATGTCAGCATTCAGTTTATTCTTATCGGCATTCAGCATTTCACTTGCGACAGTAATCTCTTCTGAACGCAACGCCTCGTTCAATGCACTATAGTTCTCGCTGCCTGTTGTTTCAACTAGCAACTGCTTCTCGAAACAGCTTCTTGAGTTTACGTTCCACTTATCACACTTGATAAGTCCCAAATACTCCTGCACAGGCTCTGGCACTTCTCGGATTTTGGAGAGTACCCCATTTAGCTTGGTTGTGAAAATACACTTGTTATCCTTGTAGATTTCATAAAGCCCTTGACCGTTAATGTACTTATCTCTCAGAATAAAAACACCATCATCAAAATAGGCAATTACACGGAAATATTCTTCTCCGTCTTGAATGAATCCGGTCTGAGCCGTGGGTTTGATATTGAAAAACAAAACGTCTAATGCACGAAGCATAGCTGACTTGCCAGAATCGTTGTATCCCTTGATATTGATGATATTTCTTTCATCAAATTCCACCTTGCCATGCTTGATAGACATGAAATTCCAAACTTCCCATGCAACAAGCTTACTTGTATACTGGCTCGTGCGAAACTCGGCACTTCTCGTCTGATAATCTGCTTCAACAGACTGCGTCTGCACTAAAGACATTTGCAAAACCTCCAATCAAATCAATATAAACAGAAATAAATCCTGATTAGTACACCTAGGCTCTGTATCCAAATCAAAAGAAAGAGTCGGCTGACGAGCATCAACCGACTCAGACAAATATTAGGAGTTCCCACCAATTATGATTAGAACGAATTGTCGATATCGACAGCTTCAATCTCAGTGAAAGATGAAAAACACTAAAATCAAAACTGCCGAGATAATGAAGAATGGAATAGAATGCCTACTCTATGCACAGAATGCAGCCTGAATAAAAAATCGGAAAAAATTCGTGTACGTAAACGAAGTCAAGCTGCAATTTAGGCACTCTTTCATAAAACAGATACCCGTTTAAGCATCTGTCCCATGAAAGAGCGTCTAAGACGCTCGAAATGATAATAGAATACAAAAAAAGTGATAAAAAAGTGTGTTAGAGTGCTTTTCAACACTCTGACAAGTACCCAAACCTCGAAGTAACTCGGCGATATTAAAGGCTAAGGTACTTGTCAGAGCATTCAAAATAAATCTGAATGCACTGAAATAACGGAAGTCACAAAATTATAAAGAAAACAAACAAATGGACGGCATCTTCAGCTTAGATGCCCTGACAAGCATACTACATGAGTCGAAGTAATATACTCGCCAGAGAACCTAAAGTCTCTCATGAATCAGTATGTTCGGCACTAAGGAGATGGTAAGTGCCCTATTAAATATCTGCATCTTGCTGGTTTATAAACAAAATCAGACACTTAATAAGGAACTTACAAACTCTGAGCTGTAAGTTCCATTATATGAAACACACATATCTTTAGCTAGAGTACCCGATTGAGGAAAAGTACTCTAGTAAGAACTTAATTAGATAGCATAAAATATAACCTCTGGAATTACATAATACGTATCTAGCCCTTATTAAGTTCTTACTAGAGGGCTTTTACACCCTCTAGGTTGTATCACATCTCTAAACAAAGGACTGGTATCACATTGTAAGATGCTCTTATGAAAGCTAAATCTATAAACTTAGCCCTCATAAGAGCACCCAAACGGCAGAATGGACACTCTTAAATTTTGTAAAAAAGTAATAGCTTTGGATGACTCTCGATACGGAGAATCGATGTAAGCCATCCATTGAACCATTGAAACAAAGTATCAATGACTCAATGGGTAACTTAAACGATGTGCTAGTACCCTTTGTTGGTAATTGGAACTTTTTGAGATTAAACTCCCAAACAGATAAGCATATGCCGTGGAACAGGTGGCAACTTATCTGCTTGGGAATCAACTCTCATCACACAATGAAAGTCGATTCCAAACACATAAAAAGGGAAAATTGAATGGCAACCAACCATCTGTTAAACTGCAAATCTCATGATTGACAGTCATGTAAGATTGCACATTGATACTCAGAACGAGTAACTGAGTATCTTATGAACACCCAGTTGAAATAAGACACAAAACGCTGGATGCTCATAAGATACCCCGTGATTGCTCACAGAGTATCCAAAAAAGGATGTAAATGATATGTTTGCTGTATATAATCGCATCTCACGCCATATAAGAAACATATCGCAAATGGCAGATACCAAGTCGAGATACCTATTAAGGACATACCATCGTTATATGCCCTTAAGAAGTATCTCGATTAACTAGTAATAATCGAGATACTGAATTCAGACTAGAGTCTGACCGCATGCATAGCCATATTTCAGACTAGACTGTATTAATCGGTGGTAATTCCGACCTGCGGAACACCAGACGGAACTGCTGCAGATACCCCTACCTGCGGTACTTCGGTAGCTCCAAAAGCCTTCAGAGCATCTTCAGCACCTTCGATAGAACCAACAGCACCCTGTGCAGTCTGAACGTTCGGAGCAAGCTCAAACATAGCAAGCTTATCTCTTGTGGACTTCATGATTTCATCACAAGCAACCTTCTGCTCCTCGCCGTCACGAAGAACATTGTCAACGACTACTTCCATAGCCTTTGCAGGTGTCCACTGTTCAGTCAGTGCATCAAACTGACGTGCAACTTCATCGTAGCTTGCATTCATGGACTTGTAGCCTACCTTGAGTGACTGAGCAGAATGCATCTTGTCATGCTTTCCAGTCGGGTCATCATACTCATAATTCAGAACTGCCCACAGTCCTGCAGGACTGTCCGGAACAGTATCATCATCTGTAGTTACAGTATCCAAAGCGGCGAGCCATTTCTCGTTATAAGTCTTTTCCGCTACAGTGTACCACTGAACGGAATAAATCAGATTGCCATCTGCATCTTTCTTCGGTGTTGTGGTCTTCTTGCCGTCCGGCTTCTCCTCACACTCAACAACTACAATCGGGAAAGTAACATAAGTGCGTCCTGCACGGACAGCCATACCTTCCTTGCACTTCTGCCAATCTGCTTTGTAAGTCTCACGAGTGGATTCATCGTCCGGATTACCGCCCTTGCTGCGAACAATCTGACTATACTCAGCGTTCACCAAATCCCAGACTTCACTTACAGAGTCGCAGAACGGACAACTGCCATCCAATCCGAGAGCATCGCTCACAATACCCGAAGTACAACGGATACGGTAGAACTCTCTGCCTCTCAGACGGCAATCGTGTGCTGCAAATTTGTCCATCTGCATAATCATAGAACCATCTGGGGCTTGAACAACGTGATTCGGGATATACGCCAGAACCTTGGTGTTTACCGGAACTTCGAATACCGGAAAGTCGGGGTCGTAAGTTCTCTGTCTTACAGCCTTACCAGTCTGCTGTGCGGATGCCTCCAGCACATGACTCAGTTCATCAGCATTCAGTTTCTTCGGCTTCGGTCTTTTCAGTGGCATAATAATTTCCTCCTTGATGTTCAAGCATCATACTCAATCGTAAGAGTACCCCAACTTCCGAAATCGTATTAAGCTTGAAACACTTTTAAGATTTAGATTTCATAACATACGATTACATCAATTTTTCAATCTCAGTTCCCATCAGAGCCATACTATGTATACCTAGGACAGACTCCTGAACACAGTAAAGCGAGATTTGCAAAACTAAAAATCAAAAATACCTTAAATAAAAACTGGTTACGATATGCATCGCTTTTGGACAACTAACAATATATGCTAATGTCAAACCAAGTTAAGCACATCTGCGGTGGGTACTTTTTGCTCACCTTTCAGCTCGGCGAGTACTTTATGATAAACCCCTGCGAAAACCGCAAAGGAAAATCAACAAGAAAAGAAGTAAAATAAATTTACGTTTTATACGCCCAAGCTTGTTTCAAAACTTGAACGAAACTAAAACTCTCTCGCAACTTTCAGAACCAACTGAAAATTTTTGCGAAAAACATTTACATCAACTATAGCAGCACTCAGCAGTAAACTCAATGCAAAGACCTATATCAACCCATATTCTCCTTCGGCAAACTGCTGCCAGAAATCTGAGTAATCTGTGATACAGCTCCATCAAATACAGAGTCACAAATGCCTGCTATAACTTCATCAGACGTAAGTACATACTTATCTCCATCTTGCTTCACTGTAAATAAATATTCAGCAGTAGTATCCGGATAATCAGAGTACCCTATCGTCTGATTAACATATTGACTAACTGAAATCATGGATACCCCATGTACGTTTAAGAACTGAGTCATCTCATACGAATATCTTAAATAATATTCAAACAACTCGTTGTTGTCTGGCACAGTTAAAGTTACATAGCAATAATAAAGACCGTCTTTGTAAACAATATCGTTTACTCGGTTTAATTTAATCTTTGAAGCGATACCCCTATAGGCTCTCGATGTGCAGTCATACTTGTCAAGCGTATAACTAGACTTCTCTCTGTTTGTCTTTTCAATATTGACAAACATACTCCCATCTTCACATAAATTATTTAAGTCCTCATAGTCTTTCTGCACGCTCAAAATGTAAGCATACTGGCTGAATATACTGGAAATATCTATAAGCTCCTGCGATGAAACTTCCTCACCAGAAATATGAACTAAAGTAGTTTCCGTATTCTGCGTATCTGGCATTTGTATTATCTTCTCATTATTTCGGACTTCACCGTCATCTGATACCCTTAAAAATATGACTATAGCGAAAAATAATACGCTCACAAGAGATATAATCCACCACAGCACAAAAAACACACTTTTCACGAACTTTTTCAAAAATGGCTCTTTATAAAAATCTTTAATATCTTCTCCAAAGAACTCTGTTTCAGGAATGCTACTGAAATTCCAATCTGATTCTTCAAAGATTTCCATGTCAATTTCTTTTTTAACTTTCATTTCTCAATATCAACCCTCTTTTAATGTCCATCTCTACATTTCCTAACGAAAAACCAAATAGTTTTACTGGTTTCGATTTGGACTTGCTTTGAATAACAGTAGATTCAAAAATTCCTAAATTATCGGATTTTGAATCATGATATTCAATAAGACTTCCAATGATTTCGCCTGTTTTATCACGTATCACGTAATCGTCATTTCTCAATATAACTATTGATGAAATCCCCGAATTATTGTTTAATGTCCCACAGATAAATGGAACTCTAAACATATCTCCAACATGCATTTCTAAAGGTCGATTTTTCGGCAAAGATATCGACAAAGAATAAGCCCTACAAAGTAGCACCATCTGGGCTATTAAACAATAGGTCAACCACTCATAAAAAGTACCTCTGTGATACCCCTTTTCGTGAAACTTGTAATATTGCTTTAAATAAGGAATTGTCTTTGACACTCTCGACAAATTCGATTCTTTTACAGCAAAATCATCAGTTATTTCTAGGTTTATAGAAAATTTCTTAGCAATGGCTATCATATCTGTAAGACTGGAAAATACTAATCTCTGACGATAAACATGAATCTTAACTCTATGTAATTCATTGTCTAAATAACTTGCTATATTTACCCTGCTTAAACTGCCTACCTCATTGACTTTAGATACCCTCTTTAAATACTCACAGAACATAATCAAAATGTCTATATTACTGCTCTCCACATAACAGCTATTAACCGTAAAACAAACAGCTATGTCTTTCATAGCTGCCGCATAAACTAAGTCACCTGCCATCGGAAAAACTATCTTGACTTGACTGTTCTGTATCATATCACTGAATTTACTCATTTTTCCTCCTTATCAAACAAAAATAAGGTGTATAGATACACTACACACCTTACAAACAGATTTATTTTATTTAAAAATAAATTCATCACTCAAAATATTTGATATAACCCATATCCATAGATTCCACTTCACTTCGACTATCTCTGTATTCTAACAGCATTTCACGAACAGAATCCGCATCAAACCATGCTATTAAATTATCTATATCCTTAATCTTAATCATTGATTTCTTACTTACTTCTGATTCTTCTGCTGTACTCGACTCCTCTTCATCCTTTGTACGGAAATCAACTACCCCACTTAGCCTGATACCCGTTGCATTCTCCGGAACTGCCCAGCCGAAAGACTTATCATGCCTGTTTAATGCTCGTCTCCCGACAGCATCGTTATCAGGGATATAAAGCACCTTTTTAAATATTTTTAAAATCTCTCGCTTTTCCCTAGAAACTGTACTACCCATCGTAGCCATTGCAGGCAAACCGATTGCTCTCAAACTTAAACAGTCGAAGATACCCTCAACTAGAAAAACTAAGCCGTCATATTCTTCAAAACTCTTGCGAATAGCATCATCTGCATTGAAAAATAATACATCTTTTGAGAAAAACGGTGCAGGACAAGTAATATATTTCTTGTTATCAGGATAGTACCCGATTAGGGTTATTAGTCTGCCATCTAAATTTCTGACTGGAATGATAAATCTATCATCTAGCAGAAACCGTTCAGTCTTTGTTGCAAGACCAAGCTCATCTGCCATTTCGCCTAGATACAGCTTGTTATCGACAACACAGCTGCATATTTTCAGCTCTCTAAGCAAATCTGCTTGCTCTCCATCCTTTGTATAACCTCTCAAAGTGCAAAGCTCGTTGACAGATTCATCTACATCGAACTGGCTCTTGATATATTTGTACGCTTTATCAAGACCCTCGCAACATTTTTTATAATATGGGAATACTTCATTCTGCCTCATACGATTATCGTCATAACTCCATTCTGTGTTGAACTGTTCTGGGCAATCATTCTGCCGATGTTTCTATCTGAAATTCGATTCTGCTTAAGGAAAAATCCACGCTCGCCATAATACAAGACAGTACCAAATGCATCTTTTACAACAACCTTTGAAACTCTGGCATTTCTAACGAGATGCAATACGGTGTAGATTTCTGTACTCAAAATCTTCTTGTATTCTGCACAGATGCTCCAATCGTTTATAATCAGTGTATTCTTAAATTCCCAACCTGACTTTTCCATCTCTTCACGGTGATTTTCAAACTCCTCGTTTGTTCTGTACATGTAAGTTACTAATTCAGCTTTCTCAACTACTTTCATAACAGACCTCCGATAGATTTTCCTTTCACAATTGATGCAAACTTTCTGGCTTCCGAAAGCTGTGAGCTGTTAGATACCCCAACATCGCCAATGATATATAACATATCCTTCGCCAATGACCACTGGGAATATAACATATTCCTTGTTACAAAGCCTGTGTTTGACGTATTTCCAACGAGTGAAATAATCAGTTTATTTCTATGCGTAAAACTTTTCTGTGTTGTCCCACAATAGAATAACTTAAACCTATTTCTGTCACCACCTACAAATGTCACAACATCACTATTCTCACCAGAACTCAGAAATGCATGATACAACACATAAAAATATGCCTTGCTCTCTGTATCATAATAACGGACTACAACGAAATATCTGTCCTTGCCTGCAAAAATACTATCACTTCGCAATGAATTACTATCTGCATTACAAGAATCAAACACGCATATAGAAGCAGGATAAATTGCATAAACTACCCCAACTGAGCCTTCGGAAATACCAATCTTACTGCTCTGTTTAAACACCGTTCCGTCAATAGAATCATATCTCTGGCAGTCAAGATATCCACCTGTATGAAGTACCCTATCACCTAGCCTGTACATAACTCCACTCTTATCATTGCTGGAAGATTTCCATATAAAATTCGTGGTATTTGATGTATTAAATACACCTCGCAGGATATTGTTCATGTTATAACTACCAAAATTGTATGACTCTTTATCAACTGACGTTACAACAGAAATATCTCTAGGCTTTACAGTTCCGGATAATAAGTTAGCACTAGACACCTTGCTCTGCAAAACACTAAGCTCCGCCTCTGTAATACTTCCTGCATGATACTTACACAGTAATGAAGTGATGACTGGAATATCTTCATTATCACAATCAATCACCGCACAGTTTCCAGCAGTATGAACAGAACCACCCGACAAAATCGATACTGCATTATTAGAGATACCCGATTCTGATGTGCAACTTAAACACTCATGCGGTAGCAATCTGTAAATATCTCTATAGAATTTTTCAAACTTACTATCAACTACACGATTCTTATCTCCTGCAAAAACAACATAGGCAGTATCTTTTATACAGCTTAGCATTTGAACTGCTGACTCCATAGACAAACATTCTGCATTATCAAATATAATAAAATCAGCACTTGAAATACTGCTGGTATTAGTACCAATTACAAAGAAATCATAGCTATATGGCTTTCTGTACTCCGTAGAAGCACCTGAATAACAAATATAATTGAAATTGCTGTCTGCTTTTATCTTCTTTAGCACATATGCAATACAACTAAAAACTGTCATTTTATCAGAGCCATAAATGCAATCCAAAACAGTAACATGATGATTCACACAAGAGATAACTGCATTCCTTGATACATCTTGCAGTTTTACGTTTGAACTCTCCTCAAACTCGTAAACATACTTCAGGATTGTTTCAGTAGCATATTCAAATGTCCTAGCATTAGCAGATAATCTATGCACATTTTCATAGAAGTTGCTCTCCATAGAAAACTGCTTAAAATCAGATACAAATAATTTCTCATCACCTGTTTCGTCATCTGTAAACATAAACTGGACGAGTACACCTAACTTTATTCCGTCTTGAATTGACTGAGAAAGACAGCTCTTATCCACAACACGAATATATCCGCTATATTTTGTGATGAAATTTGACTTTTCTGTATATCGAAATGAATCATCTGTCAGCTCATCACAAATAAAATCCTTCAGCATATTTTGTGTATTCTCAGATATGTAAATACCAGTTTCTCTAATTTTATCATACCTCTGATGCGTAATAAAGCTGCCTAAGATTCTGGATTCCAAATCTTCAATAGAAAGATAACTGTCGTAATTATAATTGCTTCTCAGCATTGTTACTATAGATAGGATACCCCTGTAAGCTTGTGTTGACACATTCGAAATACTAGCTTCATCAGATTCTGCATGACCTAAGCACATAGCAAGATACTCGCATTCCTCAAATGTAATCTTATCACTCAGGATACCCAACGAGTATGCATTCTCATTTACGAGCTTAGAAAACGAAATCTTGTTATCATATAGATACTTCGCTACACTCGTAAGCATTAACGCAGATAATCCTGTAATGTGACTTAGTACCCCTGCGTATATAACTTCTGGATTTGATAAATACTTCTTGACTATATCAAGTGCAAATCCTGTTGCATTTGTATCTTCTCGACTTGTAAAATCATCAGATTCAAACTTATTCAGGATTTCAATTGCTGTATCGGATAAGAAGCTCCACAACGGCAGACCTTGATATTCCTGATTTAAGTTCACACCACAGGATGAAAGATACCCCTTGATAATGCTCTTACCAGTTGCATAATACAATCTGTTCTGCGTAGTATACGAATCTGCAAGCTTTTTAAAGCAGTATTTCGTGTACTTATTTGAATCAGTGACAGAATATCTGCTTCTCAAAGATGCTACAAATTCATCTCTCTTAGCTGCATTCTCTGTGTCAATGCTCTTTAATACTTCTAAGGACTCTGTTAAATCATGTCCTTCTGAAGATGAAAAATCTAAACGATGAGAACTCGACTCACTCACAGAATTTATTACCTCTGGCTTTTTGTCGTCTGTATCACTAAGTAAGTTGCTGGTATTGCTTACCGATATACTCTTGTTATCAGAGTAAAATCTGCTGATATTTAAAACTTCATCTGGGTATATAATTTCACCTGCATCAGCACTTTTCATGATATATTCAAGTACCCTGTTCCCTGCTGTGAAGTGATTCTCGTCCAAATCATATACTGTAGTAGCATGAACTCCCCAGTCTTCCTTTACTCTGTAAAAACTAAACATAGCTGCAACAGAGGAATCCTGAACTCTCGTGGCTAGACGAAATGTACCACTGCACATATACCAGTCATTCACCATTATAGTATCATGTGCAAAAATAGCCATGCTCCCGTTAACAAAATAGATATTATCCTGTGCCTCAAGACCTAGAGATTTCAGCTCTTTCGCATAATACCCTAGGTTGATTGCTATTGCCTCAAAATTATAGCACTGGATACCCTCGTCCTTTATGACGTCTGGTCTCAGGGAAATAGGCTCTGGTATTACATCAGTAATCTTGCCATAAACACGAACATTATCAAGCTTGTTATTATGCAACTTACAAAACTCGATAATGTCAATGTAATCAGTTGTTCTCATCTGCTTCACCCTTACTTTCTAAAAATTGATTTAACTCGTCTCTTGTAATACTTCCGTTAAAAACTGCGTCTAGCGAACTGCGAAACCGAACTTCCATGTACAATGAGATAAACGCAAGACCAGCCACCACAATCCAAAACGAAAATGAAACCTCTCCGTAGCTCTTAAAGAAATTTCTCTCAGAAAGAAAAACAAAAAGCGGCAGAGAAGTAAACATGTAATATACAAAATGCTTTACCCAAACAATATTTCTCGGCTCAGTAGCACGAATAAAATTGAAATAATCCAATCTCGGTTCTAACTCTTCACTCGTGTCATTCAAAACTCTCGAAGCAAACTTCAATCTATGTATATAACCAAACAAATCCTGCTTGATTCCAAAGACATAAAATACAACAGTTACCAAAATCATCAGCAAATAAGTTAGCATAATTATACTCCTTAGACAATAAAAATAGGTAGTGAAATACTATCACTACCTATAATAAATATCAATATAGTTGTTAAACATGCTTTAGGCTTTACTCAATGCTTTGAAAATACTTCCTGTATCTTCAACATCAAATATACAACTACCTCAAATATCTTACCGCTTATTAGAAGTACCCCTATTGCAACACCAACTAGGCATACAATTATAATATCTCGATGAACTACAACCTTTCTCTCCTGATGTTTATCATTAAACGTTGACTTTCTATCGTCTGGTGAAATTCGCAACTTTCCAAAGGTCAAAATACCCAAGGCATCCAGTTCAATGAAATTATTGATTCTATCAAACTGATACGCTATGTAAAGCAATATCGAATATATAGTCACTAGTATTCCAACAATCATGACAACTGCCCTCGGATAACGTAAGCTCCTGTCATCCTCTGCATACTTAATATTCTTCTTCCATGAACTAAGCTCTGTAAGGTCTTTCAACGGCAAGTCAAAACTACTCGGCAGGCAAAGTGCCTCCTCACTTATACCAGATGCAGATGAAAAATACCCCTCATCAAGCAATTTTCCACCTTTCACAGTCATTAAAGAAACTGCACTGCCGTCTAACAGTCCATTCTTCTTATTGTCTCCTGAACTATCATCATCTGAAATTGATGGTTCGCTACCTGTATATAACTTATAAAAAGCTTGTGCAAATTTTTCACGTTTACGCAAGTCCTGATATTCTCGATTATTTCCAGCATAAACTTCTCCGCCACCAACAGCACGCTCATAACAAGCACAGAACTCACCAGTAGCCATTACAACGTCTTTCATCTTTTTGAAAGCATCTAACCCTTGATATGTACCAAACGATGAAAAATCGTACTCCCAAGTAGAAGCTATCAAGAACAGCGTCTGCCCTTTTACCGATTCCGGTTCTAACGGTGGATTCTGCCCCTTACACCAATTTATGCAGTTTGCAACTTGGTCACTTGACATCTGAAATAAACCCTGATGGTCATCTCCTTCGAATATCGGCGTAAACATAGACTCTTGGTCTGCATTACCAAGTACCCCTGCGGCAGCTGCCTCCGAAAATCCACTCTTGATTAGAATGTCCCATAACTCCTTTGCATTTTTTAAATTCTCCTCTGGTATCTCATCTGGCATACCACCAGCAAATACAGACATCTGATACCCTATTGGGCTGACTGCATAACAGAACAAAGATATCAAGACTGAAATAAATAGAAGTACCCTTACTAAAGCTGTCTTAGTCTTAGAATTACTCATTGCTATCACCTCCAGATGTTCTGCTTGCATCTGATGAGAATAATGCATAGGCAATTGTCACATCTTCCACCTTTTGCAGCTTGATATTGCATGCATATGCAGAAAAATTCAATGTATCTCTATCATCCGGAGAGAAATTGAAAGGCTCGTATGTATTCTTTAAAATTATCAAGTTATCATTTACAGTATCGTCATCTGAGAACGAACAAATGCAACATGTTTTATCAGTATCAAGATATTTTATAAAGTGTAATTTCTTAAATATCACTGTAGAATCTTCTGATGCACTAGATAAAAATGTAGTTAAATAGTTCCATGAATCCTTGTCGCTTGGTAAGCTCAACTGCTGCCATGTGCTATAATCAATCACATGGTCATACTTTATATCTGTATACCAGCTAAAATCCATCTTGCTATAATCTAGCACATCTGCAAACTCATCTGGTGTCATATCACTTAAAGAGTCTGGCATGCTTTCAGAAAGCTCTGACTCTGTAGACTGACTTTCTAACATCTGCTCCGTAGTGCTTGTATAAACTTCTTCATATTCACTTGATTCAGAAGTAAACTCTTCTGCTATACTGCTATAATCAGCATTATTTTCTAGCTTTTCTCTCTGTTTCTGAATCTTTCTTTCCTCACTAAATAAATCATCCGGTAGAAATGCAAATATCAATACTCCAGCTAGAACTAAGACTGAAATAACAGCTATTAAAATCTTTTTCTTCTTACTGTTGTTTTCCTCCATAAAGACACCTCCTAATAAAGATACCCTTATTAGAAGCGTATTTATAAAATAAAAAGAGTCCTCATCGCATGAATGAGAACTCTTGATAAACAATATAATTAAAAAATAGAATTAAACGTATTTATCAGCAAATTAGCAAGCGTATTTGCCCTCCCTGAAATCAAAAGTATCCCGACTGACACGCCTATCAATGTTACTGCGACTATATCCTTATGTACTATAACTTTCTTAGAAATATTTTTATCGTTATAATTTGATGTCTTGTCATCCGGAGAAACCTGTAATATACCAAATGTTAAAATTGGTAAAAGTTGCAACTCAATAAAATTGTTAATCCTATCAAACCAATAAGCAATATAAAGTAGTATAGACCATATTGTCACTATAATACCAACAAATAAGAACACTTTTATAGGTGTCGTATAATATCTTTCGTCTTTTACATAACTAATATTATCTGCCCAAGAAACCAACTGCTCTCTATCAATATATTGTAACTCAGATATATCCGGCAATGCTATAGCAGATTCATTAATTGCATGCCCAGAAACAAAATTACTCTCCTCCATGAGCTTAAAACCTGTAATACACATCCCTATGCTGCTTGCAGCATCTGCCTTACTACTATTGTTATTTGACATAGCTTTACCACCTTTAACGCCCTCAGTAACAACCTTTTCAAAACCATGCTTTACTTTAAAGTTTTTCGCATTTGCAGTAGCATCATAAACTCGAATATAAGCAATAGACCTTCCAGTTAAGTAAGCGTCATAAAAGCCTTCTACGCCAGAACACCACAGTTCTATAACATGATACGGATTATCACAATGGAAAAATCTTGAGTACTGCGGAAGCTTTAATGCAGCTCTCTGATAAGCAATACCGTCTTGTGCTGAAGAAGCGTCATGTAAATCCTCCGCTGGGTCTGCATTACTATGTACCCAACCTACAGCGTCACCCATAATAAAATGGAGCACGGTATTATCCGTCAATATAACATCCAGCAAGAAACCATTCGCCATTGCACCACCGATATTTGCACCTCTGCCAGCATATGATGACATAGAATCAATTCCAGAATAATTAAATAACCCAAGTGGAAATGCAGCTATATAAAATGTTGTCCCGTTAATCTCAATATAATTTAAGCCTAACTTGGAATCCATTTTAACTGTCGAACCCCACATTGTTGCACCTGATTTATTAAACTCCAAATTAACCTTTGGATACATAATCTCATTTATTTTTGGAACTGTACTATCACCTTGAAAATAATATTGTCCAGTAGTTAAAGCAGATGTAGCATAACCACCAATATCACCAAGTGAAAGCTTATATGGAATATAAACATCATAGTACCCCACATTTTCAAACGAAGTCTCTATACCACTATCCCCAAATGGGTCGTCATACGCTTCGCCATTGTTTCCACCATCTGCTGCACTTGCATAAAAACCTGTACAACTGCAAAATAAAAATACAACTGAAACAATGCTATAAAAAATCAACTTCCATCTTTTAAACTTCATATTATCACCTCACAAGAAAACTATAATATCGCTGACAAAATATAAAATGCTAAACTAGTTATAAAAGATACCCCTGCTAGCGTAACTAGATGTCTTGGCTTAAACTCTAAAACTCCTGATAAACCATCATCATATACAGCATATTTTCCAAATGTTAATCTACCTATAAAATCAAAATCTTCGTTATTCCTATCTACAAAATAGCCTATAATAACTAGAATAGAGTAAAGTAAGGTTAACGTGCCGACAAGTATGAGAACAACCTTTAATAAAACTTTCCATAAAGGTTTCTTATCTTGTACCATTTTAGAAGATACGTTTTCGTAATCTTCATCCTCTGTACTAGTTGCAACATTAACGTTATTGGTATCCTCGTCTGCTAAAACTTTTGCTAGGTCATAATCATTTAAAACACCTAGACCAGAAAGCTCGTCTAAAGATTTATCTGAATAATGACCTGAAATGAAACCTGACTCACTTTTAGCACCGTCTTCTATATTTGATTCATTGCTCTGAGTATCAGCTTTCACATTCAATATGAAACTCAAGTTTTTACAATTATCATATGTCACGCTCAACTCCGTAGATAAATCTGCATTGAAAACACGTACATATGATACCCTTGTAGTTGACATATTCAAGCTATGTGAAGTTAAACCATACTTAACCGCAATCTTATTGATGCAATCTTCTGACTTCCCATAAAATTTAATGAAATCACCAGAGGATTTATCTACTAAGTTATTATAACTGCTAACTGCATAACCATCATTTGTATTCTCAAATTCAGAAATTACAGCTGCATGAATAACAGTTCCATCTTCAAGATATAGATTAGTTAAGACACCCTCAGAAAAATTATTATCAAAGCTGCTATCCATATTGAACTCAAATTCTGGCATACTAACTAAGTAATATTGTACGCCAGAAGCACTTGTTATATAAGCACAACCAGTATCCGGTTCAAAAGAATACCCCTTTAAATCAATATCATTTCCAGCATACCCTATCTTTTCCCCGATAAAATTATTTGCTAAAATATCATTATTAATACTCGTAAATTCGGAAACTCTTTTTCCAAAAGGTAAATAACAATCATAATAATCTATGTCAGAGTATTCACAAGGTATCTGTGCCTCTCCGTATGGACTTTCTGATACCCCTCCTGTGTTATCATACACAACATAATCTAATGCACCTACTGAAAACTCCTGAAATAAACATAGCGCTGTTGCCAAAAACAAAGGAACTGAAAATAACCTACATAAACACTTTTTACTTAGTCTCATCTTCAATCCCCCTAAATATGAAAGTCGAACCAGCATTCTCAACAATATTACATGAATCAGCATCTATAGTTATATACACTGGGCTACCTATATGCCGTAACTGCTTAGAAAAATATGTCTTACTAAACCATGTATTCGTATCATCAATAATTACATAAGTATCAGTATCACCTAACTGAACTACAGTATAATAATCATCAACTACAGCAATGCACGCTGCATCTTTTACAATATTGACAGACTTACCAGCTTTTAATGAGCTAACTACATCATCTGTATCAACAATAGTATAGCCTTTCTCGCCAGTACCAACAGCATTAAACATGGAAGATAAATCACATGACTTGATAAAATCAATAACTTCATCATATTTTTTCATATCTGACTCAGGTACATAACTGTCAACCTCAGTATCATAGTCAGTTCCACCAAAGACAGTATTAAACTTGCAGTAAGCTCCATCTTCATCGATAATTGTCAGCACCTGCATGTCACTCAAAGCATTCTGATTATTTATATTCTTCATATTTTTAGAACTAAATAACTTATCCGGTAGAAAAATCAAAACTAAAACAGATATTAAAACTGCAACTGCTATAAAAATAGAAAGATACCCCTTCTTCACCAACGTAATTGCCCCCTAACAAACTAAAGTTATATTAGTTATTAGAGTATTTGTAAAACAAAAACAGACTCCCAAAAGGAAGTCTGCTCTTGTATATATTTAAAGGAAACATAAAGATAACGAAAATATCAAAACACTAACTAGTAAATTTACCAGCGTACTCTTTCTATCTTCCATCGTTATATTCATATTGCTATATTGAAATAACCTCTTCAGATTTATATACAGCTCATAAACTAGTAAAATAGCACCTAGTCCAATAAGGCTTACAGCAATAAGCCATTCTAAGCTTATATTGAAGATTAAACACACAAGCATCATAGTCAATGTAACTATCACTGTATAAACTATAATAACTCGCCTACTTTATAGATACTTTAGACTGGTAAAGATACCCTTTCTCAAACCGTCAGGAAATCACCGTCAATTCTTACACTGCTTCCAGACGTATCTGTCATCATTGACTCATCTAGCGACTGAGCCAAACCTGTCATAACACTGTCAAAGCAATCTACCTTGTGAACTACATAAGCTACAATAGTTCTGCACGGGTCTGCAAATTCACCGTGATGCTCTACAATGATAGACTGCAGGTCTCTGAACCATTTCTCGTCATATGCACTCTCGATATCTGCTCTGTACTTATAGAGAATATCAAGACCAAGAATGCGATGGCTGATAGCTGAATTCGGCTGGTAAACACCATAATTCATCTCCATCGTCTTTCCAATGTCGTGCAACAAAGAACCAATCATATACAAGTCCTTACGGTCTTGCGAATTCTTATTCTCTCCGTCCGTAAGCAGGTTCGGATAGGTCTGGAGTACCCATGACATCAGGCACAAAACCTTAAATGTATGCACCATAAGACCTGACTTGCAATTGTCATGATGTGACTTTGCTGCAAACTCCTCAGCAAATCTATCAAACAGCTCCGCATCGTCAAACAAAATCTTGCTTGCAAGAGAGTACCCTTTCTCAGATGTGTTTGCTTGCACAATCTGCTTCAGAGCATTTGCATAAGCATCCTTCTGATAACGTACTTCAAGAAACTGACTAGGTGTATAACCATCTACAGCCACGATAGTGTCAACTACAATGGAAACTGTACCGTTATACTCATCGAAAGAACCACTAATCATACTTGGACAATTCGAGAAATCGTTGTTTTTAAGCATCGAAAATGCTGAACTCTGCCCCCAAGCCTTAAACGGAATCACGCTGCCAGACTGCATCTGACCTTCGATATACTCCTTGCCATTCTTCGTAAGCTTTACGGAATACCCTTTTACCAGAATAACTCCGTTTACCGGAACGCCGCCTTTCGCTTCTTTAATAACCTTCTGACTGATTACACTCATTTGTATCTCCTCTTTAAAATGTCAACGTCTAGTGAAAGTATCCTCCACAACAGTATCGTTGGTATCGTCTACTGATGCAGATACCCTGTCATCTAGTTCTGGACTGAATTCATATACATCATCGGCATCAGCAGCGTCAATGACTTCTGCTGAAACCTTCTTAGAATCTGACTCCTCGCCATATAGCGAAACTAAAATATCCTTGTTCTTCTTATGTACATAAGTCAAAGTGATGAAATAATCTGACTTACAACTTTCATTGTACTTCATAATATTTCTTACAATCTTTTGTGCATAGAATGAATCTGCAATGCAAGAATCATTGATAATATTGATAAAGTCAGGTAATTTACTGAACTCAGATAAGTTATACTTCTTTGTTCTGTATATTGCATCACAAAGGTTTTCCTTTGAAATACATATTCTTACTTTACAAATCTCACATCGTTTATAGCGTCTGTAGAAGCAATAAACTCTGTACAGCTTGTTTCTGTGACAAGCATCGTGAATCGCATAAAATACAAGTCCCAACAGCAACATCGTACTCATGTAATTACCAATCGTTATCGTATTTGAATTCATGATGCTGATAACAGACAAAGCTACAATAATACAAATACCAAGAACAATGAAATTTAGATATTGTCGCAAACTTCCGTAGTCTTTGGCATTTGCAAGGTTAATACCCCATATTGCTTCTTGTTCATCCAAACTCATTAGGCTCTCCTCCTACCTACTCGGATAGAACGTAAAGATACTCACCTCGCAATTCTGTATCTTTATCGAACATCCCTACAATACTATTATCACTAAATAGTCTAAGGAAAGCCTTTACTTGTCTTGAACCAAGTTTACCTAACTTCAGAACCTTTTCACCATCTTTATAATAGACCGAAACAGGTGTAAGTGAGCTATTCGAGTTCTGTGATGCATTAAATAAATTAGCCAAAACTTGCAAGCGGTTTAACTGTACTGGGTGCTCCTTTGTATTCTCTAAAAGAAAAAATGGATAAGATACCCCTTCTTTTAGGAACTTACTGATTTTACCTGAAATGCCCTCGACAGCAAAGCTACGCTCGTCTTCGTAAACTTCTAGCTTCTGCACTGGAAACAACTCCTTTCGCTTACTATCCCTGAGCTGGCGTTACTTTGCACTTGTCGAACCAATCTTCCACACAGCAAGTACCCCAATTCCAACAGTCTCGCTCCCTCATGGAAGCTACTGAAACACCCTTCTGTGTCTTGTTATCCACAGAAACTGCGATGCCTCTTTCTCTTGGAATATGAAATAAACCGAACAAACTGTCGCCTCTTAGACCTACAGATAGTAAAGTTACTTTCGTCTTTAAAGAAGTACTAGTAAGGTGACTTCCGTAATAAATATCTCTATCAACCTCAACCATTCCATTCAACGAAAGTACCCCTGTTGTAGCTAAAACTCCAGATGAAATCTGGTATTTTTCAGGTCTACCTACAAACACGCAACAGGACTTCCTGTCTATTTTACAAGATACGTATTTTAGAGGAATCTCTGAGTCAATAAGCTCCTTGTCAAAGTAAACTACATTGTTTGGAATGTACTTCACCATGAACTTGTCCTCTGACTGCTTCTTTGATAAACTCTGTATCAAAATATTATTGCTATTTCGCTTTCTGAGTGCAGTAACTTCAACCTGTTCACCCATTGTCATAGCATAATAGCCATCTTTAATAACAGAATTATTCAAGATATCAGTTCTACTCAAACCGAATAACTCCATAATATTAACTCCTATTCAACGCCTTAAAGTACATAATATACATCTGCTGAATAATCGCTACATCTTCGGAACGCAAATATGCCTCCGTTTCATACAATTTCTCAGCATCACTATCCTTGAATCGGATGCGATACCCTTGCTTGTCCATATTGGACTTAGACTTGATGAATGCCATATACTGATTAGGCACTAACTTCAATGTCACAACTTCATTTTCAGTATCTACATACAACCCAAGACTATCTACACGTCTGTCCATTGCATCAATAGTGTCATCATCACTATCATCTGCCGTAATATTTACTTCAGCACTGGACTCCATATCATTATCAGTATTACTTGTGCTTGCCACTGATGCACTAGTATCAATATTCAAAACATTGATTCTTGCTCTATCTACATCGTGCAAAGCACAATATAAATCAATTGCCGCTTGTGTCTCAATCGTATCTTTCTTGCTCTTCAGAACAATATCAAACTCTTTGTAAGGATTAAAAGATATAAAATCAGTACCCTTCACATAAACAGGACAGCTGATATAATTCTTCTTCAACTCGGATACGAAATCATCCAGATGTTCCTTCAAAATTGCCTGAACTTGCTCGGAACTCTCAAGAGTATCAAAGTCATCAATAGATAGCCCATTGTCCTTCAGAACTTGTTTTAGTGCAATTTGATACAATGTAATATCTTCCTTGACAACAGAAACCAATGCACTATTCAATGCAGGCTTAATCTCATTTCCTTGTGCGTCTTCCTTTGTCAGACCATTCTCTACATGACGAACACTAAAATCTCGAAGAATATCATCAATGTCTTCGCACAAATGATACCCATTTCCGTCCCATCTCGGATACCCGTTTTCACCATATCTGTCTACTAATTCCCACTGTAGCTGAATGGGTAACTCCGTCTTCTTTGCCTGATACCAGCTCATGCCGAAACCAAAACCCATATACAACGGACACCAACCTTCAATTTTTACCTCGAACTCTTCTCGCAGAGCCTTCAGGAAAACCATTGGGTCAATGCTGTTATGCACCTCAAGCAACAGCTCGTCATGGATAAAACCTGGAAACAGAACTCTACCAAGCCAACCTTCCTTGCAAACTCTCAGGAATACCCGACCTACTGCAATCTTGTAAATATCTGCCGCAGTATTATGTGTTACAATGCCGTTAGCTGCATAGTACCCATTATCAGTGTTGCAAACGTCATACATGTCAATGTACTCGTCTGTGATATCTACAGATTCCACACTGGTATAACTAACTGACCTACAAGGCAGATTCATGCAAATCACGTCATAAAATACGTCTACATCATCACTATCAATTGTAGTTACATAGTAGTTCTTGACACTGTCAAACTTCATGATTGCACAAATACCATAAAACATCAACAGATTTACAATAGACTCGCTGAACTCTTTGCTATAGCTATCGAAGCTAAGATTATCCTCCTGTGCACTCTCATCTGCATTAAATACAGCTTTCAGATACCCCCTTGCGAACTCTGTATCCTGCAAAAGTTCTCTCGGAACATCATGATTTCCATCTGCAAAATTAGATACCGTAATCTTGCCTGCTTCAAAACCTGCTTGAAAAGCATCCTCTACAGATTTTAAAGCTGTATTTGACTTGCTGTATCCACTAGAAATCCGAACTGCATCTCCAGATTTCAAATCTCTGCATTCTACAAACTCAAATGAGCCATCTTCCTTAAGCACCTTGAACTTGTGAATCGGACTGCAAGTGAAAGATACCCCGTTTGAGAACTGAATTACACACTTCTGCTTGCGACCAGAATAGCAAATATCCCCTGCTGTCCATTCATATCCGTTCCAAACCCCAAGGTTATACCCTACTACGTCCTTGATTCGTACAAAACCAAGCTGTTTGGTCTGAATCAACGTATCTCCAGATAAGCAACCCTGAATAATTGCATTACCAGCCTGTCGTCTAATAGCAGGAATACTAAACTTGTTTCGGAAATAATATCTCCGGCGACCAAAATAGGTTTCTGTGTAGCCGTTTGCTACCGCCTTATCACGTGCATTCTCGAAGAAGAATTCTACGTCTTCCTGACCGCCTGCAAAGTATTTCTTATGCAAGTCGGCTGCCTTACGTGTATTTTCCTCAGATGCTTCACCAAAGATTCTCACGCCAAGAGATTCGTTACCCATACCATATGGAATACCGAAGTTAAAGCCCTTTGCAGTCTTACGAAGCTCCGGTGTAACTGTTGCATAGGGAACTCCGTACATTCTTGCAGCTTGATATGTGTGGTAGTCGAAATCGGGGTCATAAAAACCTTCTTTAATCATCTTGTTACCAGACATATTACCAGTAACACGATACTCAACAGAAGAATAGTCCGTATCTGCCATGTAGTACCCTGGTCTTGGAGTTACATACTTTTTAACTGTATCGTTATAAGACTGGTAATTCGGCTTCTTAATAGAAACTCGACCAGTTGTCGTACCGTACTGCTGTACCTCGCTAAAAATATAACCATCTGGAGTAGCAAGACTATCGAACTGGCTGATGATTTTACGAATCGCATCTGCGATACGATAGTCTAGTAGGTAATTTACAAACGGATATTTAGGCTTATCGTTAATGTCAGTAATCTTAGCAAGATAATGCAAGACTTCCTTACTAGTTGTAAGTCTACCAGTTCTTCTATCTCTCTGCTCAGGGATACCCAGCTCCTCATACATGATTCTTGTCAACTGCTTTGAAGAACTAGGATTGAACTCGTAGCCGACAATATCGACCATCTTCTGCATTGCCTTCTTCATATCAGAAGCAATATCTGCACTCAGGGATTCCAGTCTATCAATGTCAATTCGATGTCCATAGAATTCCTGATAAGCTACAGCCAAACTAAAGGTAACTTCAATACGATAAACACGCTCTGCATTGTATTTCCGAAGCAGGTCGTTGTCCTTTACATATACAAAGATACCCCTTGTATTGTCAGTGTCGGCACAGGCATATAATCTGACAAGCTCTTCTGGCAAATCCCAGAATGCAATATCGTTCTCACCCCATGAATTACTTCTCACAAGGTCGGACAGCTCCAGCGAATCTCTACCCAGCAACAATCTTGCATTCTCTTTCAAGCTTAGTTTAAAGTTTTCTCTATCTTCACCAAGCGTAAGTGCAAGCATAGCCATAGTATCTTCAACGAAGTTTGCATTGATATTATAAATATAGCAAACCTTCCAGTCGAATGCGATGTTATGACCTACAAGACGCTTGGATTCCAGCAACTTCTTCAATCTGTTCATAACGAAGAAATGGTCTCCGTTACAAAGATTTTTGACTGCTTTCATCTGCAATGGGAAATAATAAGACTCGCCGTCATCAACAGATAGGATAATGCCTACACACTGGTCTGCTTGTCCAATTCTGCTCTTGAAATTGATGTTCAAACCTGTTGTTTCCGTATCACAGTAAAGATAAGTGTTATCAGATATATTTTCAAATCTCTGCACAAGGTCTTCGAACATCTCATCAGTGACAATATAGTAGTTCTTTCCTAACAGCCATTCGAACTCTTTCTCTGGATGTGCTGCAATAACCTCAGCCAAATCCCGATACATGCCACTAAAAGATGTATCAAAATCCACGTAGGTATCGTCTGTAGAAGAAGCAATCGGATTAAACCCTAAAAATTCTGCATCAAAACGAAAACCATCGCTCTTAGAGTCTTTAATGGGCTGGAAAACAGGGATTTCGCAATCTTCATCGTCCAAATCTATATCGAACCACTGATTCTTTACATGGATACCCCTTATTTCACCAAATTCCAATACAACCTGACCAATACAATTGCTATCTGCATCATAGATGTTATAAGTAGTACCCTTTTCTGGCTGAAATTCACCAGATGCTGACTCGAAACCAGTAAAATCAACTGCATTTCTCGTTCTGCACTGAGATTTTGCATATCGAATCAGAGCCGCCATAGATGTAAAGAAATCCGTATTGATATCACACTTCTTTACAATCTTGTTTCCGCTATCTTTAAATACACTTCTCTGAACCTTGACAGAAGATAAGCTAATATCCACACGTCGTGTAAAGAGTGCATTATCCTCGTCTTTATCTCCTGCCATCATCTCGATTGCACGATACGAATTAGAACCAATTATCATATACATCACAGAGGAAGTATCAATTGCTTCTACATTATACTTCTCCAGAAAAGGTTTTCCGGTATCAGTGATATAATTAAAAGTAACAGTACCCTTAAGCATCTTCGATACCCTCCATGAAGTCGAATCCGGAAATCTTTGGTTTCTCTAAGTATTCCTTCTTCAAATAAACTGTCGCTGCTGGCTTCTGACTTCTTCTGAATGAATACCGCACAGGCATCTCATCCAGCAACTCCATAACTTTTACAAACGGCTCGAAATAAGCCACATTCGGAAATCCATTGTCAAACCACTTCACGATAGTCCCAATATTCGTTTCAAAAATAATCTCATCGACAGAATCATAGTTCTCGTCCATATAGACTTTCAGATATTTCAGAGTCTCATACATAGTCGTGAGAACAGGTGTAAACTTGTCCTCATTTCCGGTGCTCTCAACACGAAAAGTCTTTGTCAACTTAATGCAATTATTATCTGCTAAAATAAACGAACCAAGTCCACAACGAGTGACAAAACTTGCAACAACCATAATAAACGCCTCCGAAAAGAAAATAAAAATAATAAATACAGTTAGTACCCCTTGAATCGGCTGGTAAATCAAAAAGGGAGATATCTGAACTAGACATCTCCCTTTTAGTGCTACAAGAAAATTAAGCATTCTCAAGAGTTAGGAGTAACATCAATAGCCTCTAACTCCAACTTGATTCCCCGAACGACTCGCTTCGGAATCTCTAACAAACTACCATCTCTCGGTGCTGCAAGCATATAAACACATTTGCTGCCAAATGCCATGTATCTTGCATTCAAGTCGTAAATCAAGTTTGTCACCAACTCGTGACGGAATGTGTCATACTGCGTAAACAACTTGACGTTTACGTCCGACAGACTCCCACCAATTGATCGACAGATATATGAATAACCGATTGTAAACTTTAATGGATTGATATTATCATCTTCCAGCATATCAATCACCCGTTTGTACAGGTCTTGATAGGGTACTTTAATTATCCGCTTTCCCTTAAGCTGACCTTTTACTTCCCAATCCTCAATGTCAGGGTCTTTGCAGACCTCCTTTGTACCCTTGTTGATAAGAAGTACCCGTTTGCTCGTATTCTTTGCAATTAAACCACCATCAAGTTCACGCCATGATGAAGTCTCGTCAAGACCACCTGCCATGAACTGATTAAACTTGGCTTTATATTTGCGATAGATATATAAGCACATTCGATTGAAGTTCTCACCACCGCATCTCCGAACCAATGCCAGAGATGAATGGATAAAACTATCTGGGAAGTATCTGGTTGTCGTAACCCGATTTATAAGTGACTCGCACATCAGGTTAAAGAATGTCATATTACCAAGAGCTAACTCTGCTACAGCAGTGAACTTTTCCTCGTCAGTGTCCAAACTCTCAATAACCTTAGTAACTAAATCAGAAGAATTTCCAGATGCAGCCGCCTGCTTGTCTAACTCGTCCGACAAAGTATCCTCAAGGAAATCACAAGATGTTTCCTTACCCCTACTCTTACTCATACTAGAAATCAACTTCAGCATATACCCAACTAAAGAACCATTCTCTGGCTTGTAATGGTCTAACATGTGATGGAATACAAGCATCATCAATTCCTCAGCATCTCTACAAGACTTTTCCTTGTAGAAGCAACCTCGATATCTCTGAATTGTTGACCAGATTTCACACATCAAAGTCTTATCTACTTCGCCTTTAGCGAAAGAGATACTCTTCATATGATATCAGCCTCTACAGGAGTATTACACGCACAATAAGTAAAACATATCATAACTTTCATGCTAATGCTATCTCCTTTTTCAATCTTATAGAATAGTGCCAGAAAATCTCACTTATGCAAAGCACTCATCGATTGATACCCCAGAGTTGAGGATAATCTTGACCTGCTCTGCAACACAACTCATTTGTTCACATACCTCCTTAAGTTTCAGTACCGCTTGTGGGATACCCTGAACAGCCTTCTTGATGAGTGCAATCAAGTCTACGGAATAGTCAACGATAAAGTCGTCATTCAACGACTTAATAGACTCAATAGCACATTTCAACTCAGCATTGTCGAACAACTGCTCGAACTCGTTTTTAGCTTCTGAAAGCATGTCCGCCTGATAAGATACAACGTCAATGCTAACTCCACCACGAGTCTCAGGGGTGTCTTCATCCTTGTTGCCAGAGAAGTCGATAAATGTCTCAATAGCTGCCTTTTTACGCTGCTTACGCTTTCTGTTGGTCTTGACTGCATAGTCATAACCATACAGATTGAACTTCTTGGTGAGGTCAATAGCACCTTCCATCGCACGGTCTACAATCTCCATTACGTGTTCGACCTCGATGTTCGGATTCTCCTGCATCTGAGCAAAAAGCCCCCAAATTTGCTTGTTTACCTCATCTGAGCATAAAAACTTGCCGCCTTTTAACAAACCTCGCTTCATAATCTTGCCCTCCGTGATTCTTTACTTTAAATATTACGCATTTGTTACATAACCTACAAGAGTGTGTGCTGGGCACTCCTACAGGATAACCCTAGTATAGCATAAACCTTCCAAAAAAGCAACCCCTTTTTTCAAATTTTTACGCAAAAACTCAGATTTTGCGTAACTGTTCCTGCGGATTGAAAAAGTTAAGTAACTTAACTACTAGTTTTCCACTGTCATTCCACAGGTTTTCAACAGGTTTTCAACAATTGGGTAGATTCCATCCAAAAAAGTGCAATTTTGTCGAAAGACTTGACATCAAGATATAATATAATCTCAAAAGTCATTTTCGTAAATCAAATACTGAACTCAAGCAAAATATCATCAAAAATATCAAAAATAAACGCTTAAAATTCAAGGCAACTTTCGTCACGATTAGAACTTACTCAAATCGAAACTAGCTCCTAAAATAAAATTTTTCTTTGAAACACAAAACTGAAATTCAAGAATAGCACAGCTAAATCGCACCTTTTAATAATGGATTCAATGCAATTTTCCAACTGTTTGAGAAATCGGAAATCCGCATCAAAACACAATGCAATCGGCTCATTTTTCAACAAGTCAAACACATCGAAATTTTTCTCAAAAAATCCGGTTTGTTCTTGCTTCTTCTGTTTATACTACTATTATACCATTAATCTCTGCAAAAGTCAAGGGTATCTTAAATATTTTTTCACTATATCAAAAAAGGTAGGCAATATTATCTTGCCTACCCATATCTTACAGCTCTACCTTGCCACCACTATAAAGAAGTGAACTGAACATTGCCGTCTTATTTGACTTCGGTTTTGACTTCTTAGCAGATTTTTCTGTCTTGGTCTTAGAATTTGTAGCTATGAACTCAACCTCATCCATCTCAAATGCAGGAATAGCACAACTACAGCCTTCCTTGATGTATTCTGTGTCATCGTAAGAGATACCCCTTTCGTTGCACACATCTCGACCACAGCAACCAAACTTGCAATCCTCAAAACAGAACAAACTTCCGCCACAAAAGCGAACTCTATCGAATTTATGTGACATATCGTACAAGAATCTGATGTTCTTATATCCCTCCGGCAATTTTACTATCAAAGTCACACCATCTGTAACATCGTCATATAGTCTTTGAATATCATCTTCCGTGACATCACTCCCAACATCGATACCCCAAGCCACGTATACACCACACGTATTAACACCTTGGATACCCTCGTGAGAGCCTACATAGTTCAACATCAGGATATTTGCATCTCTCTTAGCAAGCTCAATAGCTTCTGCAATATTAAAGTCATCCACGTTTACTCTAAGTACAGCAGAAAATTTCTTCTTACCTATTTTAACACTCAACGACTTTCCGGTATATTGTTTCGCAGTTGCCAAATCTGCCTTGACAATAACAGTACTCATTTTATTTACTCATCCTCTCCTATGCTTGTCCTAAAGCGGCTAGCATTTCTCTGAAACTAGCTGCTGCATCTTTTGCCTGTTCTTCTGGTGTTGAATTAGTAGTAGTTTCAACTATTCCACTAGCCTTTCGTTTTCTAGGCTTAGTACCCTTGGCTAGGCTATCTGTCGGATGGTCAGCTTTAATCACGTTGCTAGCCATTCTAAGCTTGCCTGCTGCTTTATCAGACTCGAACCTTTCTCGACCTTGTAACACACCATACTGTTTAATGTATTCCAATCTCGTTCTTGATTCCAATCGTTCTTGCTCTCGTTCAGCCTCTTTCTGCCTCTCCGCTTCAAGACGCTGGGCTTTGATATACTCATCTTCCGCTGTAGTTACTGTCATATAAGGAACAACCTCATATCGCATAATATCAAGCATATACTTGTAAACAAAGCCTGCAAAATCGAAATCAGATACCCAGTTTGACTCGCTCATATATTTATACAAACGTAATAACCGTGTCATTGGAATCTCTTTTAATCGCCAGAGAAATCTCTGATACTTGACTAGCTTAGCTTCGTCAAAACCATTTGGTAAATCAAATACTTTTTTGTATATCAAACCAGAAATCTCTAGCTCTTTCAATTGTACCATCTTTACCACACTGGCTTTTAAGTAATTTTGAAATCTGGATACCCCGTATATTTCACTTAATTCTACGCCTGCCTTCATGCGATTTTTGATAACTGTCTTTAAACCATTCAAAGATTCAGACGGTTTCTTTAGCATAGAAAATATAAAACTCTCTATGGAGTTACCACCTACTCCGCAAACATCCGCTATATCTCGTCTGTTTTCAAAGACTACCCCGTTTTTCAACTCTGTAAATAAGTCCATAACAGCATCTACGCTGTAAGAGTACCCCTGATAGACGTGATTGTAGAGCGTTTGAGATAGTTTGTTATTCTTCTGTACGAACTGCTTGTATAAATAATCAAAATCCATACGCTTTAAAGAAGCTAGGTAATAAGAGTAAACCTCAGTTACTCCTTTCTTCTTCAAAGACGTTGTAAAGTTCTTGAATACTTTATAATTGCTACAGGTACAAAAGAATACAATCGTTGTACTTTCGTAGATAACTTGCAGTAAGTCAGTCATGTAAGAAGATGCTTTATCAAGATTTACTCGTACAAGCCACTTATCAGACATAAAAGAATCGATAAAAGCAATCTCTCTAATCTCTCTAACTGTTTTCTTGTCCTTTACTTCAAAAATAGTATCCTGAGTGCAATGCAAATCAGTCTTTATTTTATCATAAAGAAACATCTCAAGCTTAGATGCAGGTGTCTGCAACAGAAAAACCTTGAATTTGCCCTTTGAATTCTCTATATTTGATAACAGCATAAAATCACCTTCTTTCTATAGCTTTCTATAACTTTCTTTAGCTTTCTTGACGTGTTTCCGTGGTAAAGATACCCTTATTCGTCATCTATTTCTTCTGTTACGAAACCGAAGCGTCCGATGTCCTTACGAAGATAATCTCTTGCTGCCATTAACAGCTTACTCATTTCATCTTGCAGTTCATCGTTCCAAATTCCGGCTCTTATCTGCTGGAAACCAGCATCCCAAGCATCTAGACAACCTGCATAATCAACCGCTGCACGCTTGTTATAAGAGAATAAAGTGTAGTCTTTACAGAACTCAAACAAGTCTTGGATTGGCTTTACCCAGTAAGGCTTTGACTCTTCAATCATTCGAAGCATGAACTCGTTCTCAGGCGGATTTTCTTCCAAGTCCTTCAAAATAAGCTCATCGCTACAGTTTGCTCTCACCTCATCCTCAGACAGGTAAAACAGCTTATTTCGGATATTATAAGTACCCCCACCCCACTCGACGTTACGAATGGAACTCATCATGGATTTACACTCAAACAAAAACATAACAAGTGAGTTTCTGAGCCACAAGTCATACCCTTCTACCGATGTATCCGGTGCTGAAATCTCTTTCTTCGCAATTGCCCACCCTGCATCAATCACTCTACGGAATGTGTAGCTAGACACACATCTCCAGAAGTTCTCCTCTGTGATTGAAGCAAACTGAATTGTTGTAGGCATGGACAACACAGCTGACTGGTCTGCACTTCTTGTCAACGTATTGCCTACCATAAGAGTACCCAACGCATTAGAAGCAAGCCGACCAGTATTCGGTGCTTTTCTTACACCTACATCGCTACCTTTGAATGTCAAATGCGATGTCATCAACGGAGCTGCCTCTAAGAACAGAGCATCCTTCGGCTGAACCCAATCTGACAGCTTCTCACGTGGCGGTGCATACAGAACCTTACCTGAACAACCAACTGAACCATCTGGATTGATGAACTTCTTATCTAATAAGATGTCGTTTCTCATGTTATCAGCAATATAACCTCCACGAGATTTCCACAAGGAACAGCCGATACCCCATAAAATTGAGTCAGAGGTATCTGAAAACTCCTGTGCAGATATGCACATTCCATCTACGAACTCGAAGCATCGTTCAAACTCATTCAGCAAAACATTTGCACTACTGCCTGTAAAGAATGTCAGAGGTCCGAAAAACTCATAATAACAATTGCTGAGGTTGAACATTTCAACGAAATGCATCACTCGCCAGCAAAACTGATAGAAAATATCATAAGCTGCTTTACCAATCCCAATATCAATCATGTATCTGCCTACATCAGTGCTTTTAGCTGCACCTGATTTATAAGGTGGATTCGCATAAATAATAAGAGGTTCATCATTCATGATAATCTCTTTCAAACGCTCAGGTAGCTTATTCAAAAACTCTGTGTTTACTGTATCATAATCAAGACCTTCTAGGAAATCACACTGAAAAACATTAGCTCCTGCATATTCAGGCGTGTTCTTAAGCAGTGTAATATCATCTTCCTGCAAAGTAGATAAGTACAGATTACTGGTTGGAACTTGTGCTGTTCTTAACAGATTTCCTGCCCCTGCAGATGTATCCCAAATATTATAGGTTCTCCAGTTCGGAATATGCTTGTCGAAGTATGTTCTACCCTCTTTGCACCAAATCTCTGGGGTAAAGAATTCGCCTGCTTTCTTTCTACCTTCGTCATCGAAAGCGGCTTTTACAGCGTCTTTATTCATCTTGAACTCATTTACAGTAAGTCCTGACTTCTGAATAGTACCCATTAATTTCTTTATAAGCCAAAACTCATTGCTCAGTGCAGGAGTCTCCTCGGCTTCCAGAGCTGCATCCAGATTTGAATAAAAATCGCTCCACGGTTTTCCCGTTACCATGCTGTAATATAATACAGCCTGTTTTGCAACCTTCATAAATTTTCCCTCCGAAATCACAAAATTTAATTTCTATTTTATAATACTAATCTCGACATAGAAATCAATAAAAAAGACTGGGTGAATAACTACCCAGTCTTACACAAATTTATTAGAAGTCTAATTACAAAATTGTAAAAACAGAGAATATAATCATTGTAACCAGAATTCCAAAATAACTCCCTCGACCTTTCATCTTCTCACTTGTGTTGATGATACCCTTCTTCTCTAACATATAGCAGATACCCAAACCTACGCCTGCAATACCAACTACCCAACCTAGACTGCAAACTGCACTGCTCACTGTAGCACAATAAATGTTTGCATGAAGCTTTGGTATCATTATCTGTGGTAACCAGCTCACCAGATTGTAAGCACCTATGCTCTGGTAAATCAAAAATAAACCAAATACGATAAATACTAAACTTGTCATATCAGAAGTCCTCCAGAGAATCTACAGGTGCTATATCTAGCAGAGATGAGTCTTTGCTGTTCTCATTTCCATGCCACACTTCATCTTCCGTAGAAATATAATCACCATCGCCTAAACGTAACCTATCCCAGAATACCCAGAGTTTATCCCCTTTTGCAAAACTCATCTTGAACTCATCAAAATCCATGACAGCTAGAAACTGCACCATTGAATCCATGCTTGTTTCATTACAAACTGATAAGTACCAACCAATTACCATATTATAGAATAAACATAATAAACCAACCGGATGCTGCGGCTTGAAAGCCTTATCAATCGTAGTACCCTCAACTTCGCTATCAAAGTTTAATAAATCAATGATAAATTTCTGGTCATACGGAATTTCGCAATCTGTAAACTTTACAAGTGACTTATCGTTATATCTAATGCCTGCGATTACAGCAGGTAAAGCTAAGCCTAGTGCTGAAATACGCTCACGCATTAAAACTGAAAGTCCACACGCATCGCAAAATCTAACCCATAATGTATCCCATGTATTTCTAAACTTTCTTTTCTCAGCTTTGCTTGGATACTCTATATCTGCAATCATGGGAGAAGCATCTAACATTAAATTTGATAAACCACCAGCTACATCTCCACTAAGCTTTGATAAGCTACCCCAGTGGTCTAGCACACTGTATGGTACTATCCTGCTTACCAGTAAAAGCTTCGATACATCATCCAGAGCTCTCTCGAAACTATTTAAATCTTTCGTTGTAACAAACTGTCCTTCAGACTCGGTCACAATCTTCCATATACGTCTAAAACCTAATGCCCTGATATCATTCAATGTTGCGACCATCTATAGCACCTCTTCAAAACTTTCATTGAAAATTAATTATCTCTCCCATGCAATTTATCAAGTATTTGAATAAATTGCCCAGCTGACACAATCGGAATATAATGCTCATTTGGTTTAAGTACCCCTTGGGCTTTGTGCTCTTCATATGCCTCGTTATATCTTCGAATCTTCTGAACCTTATTTGTTACTCTAACAGAAGTATCGCCATCTGCTCCAGCCCAAATCAGATAATCTATGCTCTTTGTCGCACTGTTCAGAAACTCTACATGAACATTCTGGTATAAATTATTGACTGTAGCATAAAAATCAGACTTTGTTCTGAAAGGTATGCCTACTTCATCTGAACATACAGCCTTTAATGTTTGCATACCCTCTTCGTGTGTTTTAATAATATTTACGAAAGGTAACGCCTGATACAGGTCTCCCTCAAAGGTTATCAAAGAATTATAAATCTTTAATGCTCTGATTGAAATGTCTGTGACACCAAGCTCCTCATCTTCCTCAGAAATCTTAGAACCCTTTGAAATACTAAGCTTATTTCTAATGTATTCTACACCGCCAGAATGAATCTGTGCATATGCTTCTTCCAAGTCATCGTAATCTCCAAACAGCTGCAACGCTGATGACTGTATGAAAGGCAAATTTGCAAGTCTTACATACTCCCAGAGTGTAAAGGACTTCTTATCTGCGAATTGACTCGCAATCTTTCGACTAACGTCTAAGGACATTGAGTACCCCATTTCACCGTCTTCCTCTGGGTCATAGGCAAATATCAAAAGCGGATTGCTAATACCATGTCTTGAAATAAAATCATTCGCTCTTGCACCACCCAAATCCTTGATACCCAAAGAGCTAGTGATTGCAGTCAATCTTCTAGCAATCTTTGTAGGGCATCTTGGATTGCTGCATCTTAAACTCGTCAAGACCTCTGTCATCTCTGTTGGTGCTTTGCATCTACTATCTAAACAATAGTCAGGTAAGCAGTTTAGAAACTCCTCACTATATCTGTCACCGATTTTCTCCTTAAAATCTTTTACAAGCATTCTAAATACACCTCGCAATATCAATAAATAACCAAGCAAAAATATAAGAAAAGTCAAATTAAAGTATAGATATAATTATTTGCTTAATGTTAAAAATCCACCAGTTCTCACTGAATCGTAAATAGGCTCGTTCAAATAAATCAGAACTTCTGGCTCTTTTCCAAAATTAAAAACGTTTGTGCCGAAAGAATAAAGGAAATCAAGTGGTAATTCCTTCTTCTTCATCACAACTATTTTGTTCTCATCAGATTCCATAAAAGTAACCTTCTTGGCTTCCAGAGATTCAGCTAGAAGTTTATTTTCTTCGCTATTTATCACAGTATTATACGAAACGTCATAAACACCGTCAATATAAACAACACTATTTAAAGATTCAATACTTATACTATAGTCTTTCTCAAAGGTATTATTGCATAGTGTGATGAGAAAAGATACCCCTGCAGCTAGGATACTTCCTGCAATTGCAGATATGATTAAAGCTCCGATAGTCCCTACAGCAGGATTGCTCCTAGCAAACTTGCTCCGGTTCATTGACTTATCTTCATGCCAGTCGGATACAACTAGCATCATTAAGAATATAAAAATTCCAATAATAAATAACATCAATAACACCTCACAATATTATCCGCTCTGAGAAATCAAAGTCAGAATACCTAGCCTCCGGATTAAAGGCATATTTCTTGTCACCTATAATAACTATGCAAATTTCTTCACCAACTGCCATAGATAAAAAGTTATGCAATGTAACTGCTTGTAGCTTCTCATCTGTATCCGTAGAAATATAACAACCTAAATTGCTCTTTGGTGTATCTGAATCAGATACCCATTTGCTCTCGCCTGTAAATTCACGAAAAACATCTGTAACTATGGCTCGGTACATTTTATATTCATCATGCTCCACAGGTCTTACCATCTTAAGAATTACATGACTTCTGTACCAGCTAACTACAATAAAGCAAGCAATACATAGCATGCTAAAAGTGATACCCTGTACAACGGACTCGAAATCATGTGCTATAATTATACCTATCACCTTGTTTAAGGCACACAAAAGCAGGATACTACTAACTGTGTATCCTGCTACTGTTATAGCTAAATTCTGAACTGCCACTTCTCTGCGGCATTCTTTTAGATAATAGTCTTTCTCGTTGATATAGAATTTATCAAACATAGGATACCCCTTAAGCATAGTGAAGCTTGTTCTCCATAGCTCTCTTGTCTACAGAGTAAGCTATAGCTATATCCCGTGTGATTTTACCATCTCGATATAACTCCATAATGGAATCATCCATGGTTTTCATACCCTCTGCTCTTGCTTCTGGAGTTCTCATATAGTTTTCAAGAGCTTCAATATCATCCTTTCGAATCATATGCTGAACTTCTTTATTTTTATATAATATCTCGAAAGCTACAACATACCCATTTCCGTCCTTCTTAGGTAAAAGTTGCTGAGATATTACGGCTTCCATAATAGATGCAATCTGATTACGAATTTGTCTGTGTCTTGACTCAGGAAATGAATCTACTACACGGTTTACTGTTTCTACAGCACCAATCGTATGCAATGTACTAAGCAGTAAATGACCAGTTTCAGCAGCTCTCAATGCGATTTCCATTGTTTCTTGGTCACGCATTTCTCCGACAAGTATAACGTCTGGGTCTTCACGTAATGCAGCTCGAAGTCCTGCATCGAATGTTGACACGTCATCACCTATTTCACGCTGTGAAATATTACTCTCGCTATGCCAATGCTCGTATTCTATCGGGTCTTCCAATGTTATGATATGCTTCGGCATTGTCCGATTGATAATATCTACAAAAGCAGCCAATGTAGTAGACTTACCACTACCCGTTGCACCTGTTACCAGAATCATACCCCTTCGTTTTGATGTTAGCTCGAAAAATGCACTAGGTAAGCCTAAATCCTCAGCATGAAGAATCTTTGTAGGCAATGCACGAAATACAGCTGCAATCGCACCCTTTTGTCTAAAGATGTTTACACGAAATCGAGATACCCCAAATATGTCATAAGACATATCCCAGTTACCAGATGACTCATAAGTACGTCTCGCCTGTGCATCCATCATCGGTTTAATTAAGTCTTCAGCAACCATATCTGTAAGGTCTGGAAAACGCATTTCTCTGCCTGAATGATTATACGTCATTGGCTTTAAACTTCCGTAAATCCGCATCTTAGGCGGTGCTCCAGTACAAATATGAATATCCGTAGCCTTATTAGCTACACCTTCTTTTAGAATATCATCTAGTTTTACATCTAAACTAGGTAACATAGTACCCCTCCTTGGCGTATTTTATTAAGCTCTAATTTCAGCTAAATGCATAACTTCTAAACTCTCAGCCTTCTTACAAAGGCATTTCAGCATAAAAAGCAAATTAGGTCTCTTCAAAACCATATTATTTGCATCTGATTCGATTGACACCCTGTTCTCGCTTAATGGTTTTATAACTACTAGCTTCTCTGAGCCGTCTTTCATATTAAACTTATAAGCGAACTTTTTGTTTACCAATGAAATATAATCATTTAGCAATAACTTTGTAATCTCATTGTCTTCTCCAGCTATCACTTTTGATAAACAATCAGCTAAACCTCTGGCAAAATGTCTATCAAGAGGAATGATTCTTATTTCACCATCAAACTGATAAACTCCTTTGAAACTCATCAGTTCTCTAGGAAATAAACAACACTTTGAAAACACTGTTTCATTTCTTGTAAAAGAGTCACAAACTGTAATCTTTGTACCCGTTACATCACAAACAAATTCCATGATGATACCCCCTTAATTGAAAACATCAACACTGAAACTGTTTGATGACTTCGCATATGTAGACAAGTACAAAGCGGCTTTCGTACTGCTTAATGAACCCGATGCAAAGTTTTTCAAAGAATCACTGAATGACCAGCTGTTCTCAGAGATTTTATTAAGGGTGCAGTACCCATCTTCGAGAACGTGCGTATGCTTCATCTCATATGAGAGCACAATCTCTGTTCCGACTTTTGCAGAAACTAAACTGCAAGCTAACGAAGCTTTCAGGATACCCTCTGTACCGCCGCCACGTCTAATGCAGTTTAAGCTGGACTCGATATCCTTTGTTTCCAGCTTCTGATTCAATTTAATAGGATTAAAAGTAAAGGAATTACCACACTTAAAAGCACCTTGAATGCTGAGCTGCGAATATCGAATGATATTTGACAGTTCTTCTGATGTGTAGAACTCCTCTACCCAATCCATTGTATCCGTTACGCCATACTTCGTAACTCCTTCAAAATCCTTCTCACTACTCACATAAAACATATTAAATACTCCTCACGTTATATCATTTACTTTATATTATATCGCTGTGCTAAAACGATATTACATATGCTTAGGTCTAAAATAAATATAATTCTTATCACCAACTGAGTACTCAAACTCAAAACCAAACATATCCTTGAAATTTTTCATTATGCTATTCAGCCTTTCTACCCATTTCCGCTCAAGGCACTGAAAATCGTAATCCTCCTCAAAACGATCTGGATTGTCGTCATACTCTGATACGCCCCATTCACCCCAATCACGGACTGCGAAAGTACCCTTTGTCCGATAGTCTTCGTTACTACCGTAACATTCCCTACTGAAATAACCATAAAACTGTGCTCTTAATTCATCGAACAGCATCTCGGCAGGATTTGTAACAGCTATAATACTGTATCTGCCGTTAATTACTCTAACTCCTGCAATATCGTAAGGAATTGACTTACTAATTCTAATCAAATCCTTTTCAGAATAAATCTCCGTTACACCATCACTGGTATCCGTTACCATGCACTGATTCTTACTTGAAATCAAAGAACTTACATAAAACATATAAACCTCCTAAGTCTAAATCAAACTTCAACGAAATCATCAAACTTCTCATTGACAACTTCCATGTTCTCTTTGTTTTCCTTTGCATCCTTGATTATTTCCGTAATAGCTTCGCTGCTTAATGTCTCCTTGTCCAGAAGTTCCTGTGCAAGACGTTCTACTAAGTAATAATTTTCAGATAACAACTCGAATGTTTTTCTTTCATACTCTTTCGCCATATCTGAGAACAATTTAACAAGCTTCTCAGATGAAAGTTGAATAGTACCCTGAACTACTCCCAAATCGAGCATTCCGAATTCACTATTAAAACCGTATTTCTCGACATAAGCCTCAATGATATTCGTAGCTTGCGTAATATCATTGGAAGCTCCAGTAGAAACATCCGTAAATTTAATTCTTTCAGAACATCTACCACCGTAGCAAATCATCAGCTGACTTTCTAGGTCTGTCTTTGTCATGAACTGCTTGTCCTCATCTGTCTGCATTACAAAGCCACCTACCCCACTTGTTGTAGATACGATAGTGGCTCTTGCAATTGGCTTACCACAAAGGTATGTCACGATTGCATGTCCTGCTTCGTGATAAGCTACTAGCATGTTTTCTCTGCTTTTCTTATCTCTCTTGCTGCGATTGCCCTTGAAAATTCGCTTGTCAATTGCTTCTTCAATGTTCTCTGTTGTAACTGAATCTGCTTCGCCCATAGAAGCAATCAGCTTCGCCTCATTTACAACTGCATTGATATCTGCACCTGTAAATCCCATGCACTGCTTGGACACTAAATCAAGGTCTGCAATGCTAGATACCCCTTGCAAATAATGCTCGAAGATTTCTTTACGTACTGTCCAATCCTTCGGCGGTGAAATAACCACCTGACGGTCAAAACGTCCAGCTCGAACTAAAGCCTTATCTAATGTATCAGCATTATTCGTAGCACCAATAACAAAGATACCCGTTTCCGTATCAAAGCCGTCCATCTCCTGTAGTAAGGCATTCAAAGTCTGCACGTTTTCAGAGAATGAACCATTGCCTGTTCTGTTCATGCCGATTGCATCAATCTCATCAATGAAAACAATGCAAGGTGAACACTTCTTTGCCTCTTTGAATAAATCTCTTACTCTCTTTGCACCAAGTCCTGCATACATCTCGATGCAAGAACTTCCGTTTAAGTAAAGGAATGGAACTCCGCTCTCGCCTGCGATAGCTTTTGCCAAAAGTGTTTTACCAGTGCCCGGCTCGCCAGAAAAAAGCATACCTCTTGGTACTTCCATGTTGAACTTCTTCAATCGACTTGTATCTTGCATCAAAGAAACGATGAACTTCAAGTCTTCTATAACTTCATCATGACCAATTACATCTGAAAACTTTGTCTTTACATCTACTTGCTTCTCTGTTTTCTCAGTCTTTGCCATGCCTCCCATTATAGCTTTCATCGCTGCAATGATTATAATAAATGGCAATGCAATACTGAAAATCGAACCAATAATAGCAGCAGCTTTCGGTTCAAAACTCTTTACAACGAGATTTACGCCGTATTTCAGCATATTCTCACGAAAATCTTCACCAGATGGATAGAGAGTCTCCCTCCATTCATCTTTCTTGTACTTATAGTCTTCTCGCTCCTTTTTCGTCATCTCTCTTGTCTCATCGTTAAAGAGAGTGAATCTCATATACTCGTCACCTGGATTATAATACAATGTATCTATATCTCCAGCCTTGAGGTCATCCATAAATTCCTCGTACTTGACCTCTTTTGGCTCGTTTTTATCATAAACAAACTGCTCCAGCCCAATTATACTAATTGATAATACAACTACCCCTGCTACAACTACACCTTTGTGCTTCTTGCACCAAGATTTTGCCTTTTTCCACTTGTTCTTAAAACCCTTGAAACTGAACATAAAACTACCTCGCATTCAGTGTGTTATTTTAGTAGACTTACTCGTAAATCAGCCAAAACACACTTCACGTTATATTAAATTCAGTCGCTTCGACAGAAATGATACCCGTTTCTTTGTGATATAAAGAAAAGCAGGAACATCTCTGCTCCTGCTTTCTATCAACTTATTATATCTAGTTTTGCATGATTCCCATATAGCAATTGTTCAGAAAACTGTTTCTGACTCTCATGAATGCAAATGGTCTTGAGGTGCGGACAGTTGGCAAAGCATCCATAACCTACGCTTGTTATTGACCCACTCAGTCGCACTAATTCCACGTTCGTACCACTAAAACAACCATCTGCTAGACACGTTATCCCATATGGCAATGAAATTTTAGTAGGCTTGACACTAAACTTATAGTTTTTGACAACTATATCATTTTCTCGTAGGGAAATTGATAACGAGTCATCTAAATGCAATAATTTTATTACTGTCAAACACCGCATATAAGTTTCTTCTAAACTAGCCATATAAAATCAACCTAAAATATAGAAGATTGGATACCTTTTACTTCTTATCAACGGAAATTCGTCTCAGGAATGCCTGACTGTCCTTGGCACTCGCCTTTCCAACAAGAATTGATGCATAAGTCTTGCAAGTCAACTCGTTACGCTTGATATACATATCTTCAGCACTAAGCTTTTCGTCTGCATATTGCGTATAATCAATACCATCACAGATACCCAAATACAACTCGCCAAGCTGGTCGATGTTGTACTTCGGATTGATGATACCCTTGCATTCATTGAATGTCTGTCTATCGACAAGTCTATCTGCAAAAAACTGCATCTGCTCCACAGAAAATTTAGGGTTAGCGAAATACTCACTAGCTCTCTTATTCTTCTTAGCAGTCCAGATAATTCGCATCTGCTCCGGTGTGAGCTTTGGATTGGATACAATCATCGGGTCTACACCGTTCTTCTTAGCAGCGATGATTTCTCTCTTCTGCTCGTCTGAATATCTCTCACTGTTTTTCATAGGCTTTTCAGCCTTTGCAGGCTTATCAGCTGCACTCTTATCTGTCTTTGCAGGTTTTACAGCTTTCTCAGCCTTAACAGCTTTTTCTTCCTTCGGCTTCTTTACGATATGCTCTGCAATTTTAGGCTCAGGCATCTTTTTCTTCAACTGCTGCACAATCTCAACGAAATCATGACCTGGATAAGATGCAATCATCGGAACTCCGTTTGTTACACGATAGATACCATTCTGTAAAAAGGCAACTCCACGCTCCTGAGCCTTGGCACATGCACTTAAAAGCACGTCTTTCTTGACTCTGGAAACTACCCCTGTCTTGTCCATTACAACATAGCCAAGCGTTCTGCCTGTCTGGGAAACATAAACTGCAAGAACTACTCTGGGAGATACCCCGTTCTGAACAGCTAAACGCTTGAAAGAACCAGCTCCCTCGACAATCTTTGGTGCTCCGTCTTTTCCAGAAATGTCAAAGTTAATCGGCTTGATTGAACCGTTTCCGTTCCATCCAACATTACTGATTAGCAACTCATCTGTAAATACGCCACAATTACAATTACTCAAATTGCTATCGATAAAGGCTACTGTAAGAACTCTAGCTTTGAGTTCCTTATCTTCTTTTGCATCTAAAACAACTGCATACATTTTAATCACCTCAACTTTACTATTAGTATATATTCGCAATGCTGTTTTCAGTATCAGTCAAAGCTGCAGAATATTCATCCAAGAAATCAACCCATTCAGGGCAATACTCACTAAATCGTTCGAAATCTGCAAGAACATTGCCAACGTCTGCAACTTCCGTATTGATTTCGGAGATAGCATTGAATGTTCTATCAAGCATAATATCCTTTGTGCTGATAATCCATCTCATTGCATTTCCTATAACTTCATAAGCGTGGTCAACAGACTTTGCATCATTCGGGTCTGTAGATTCAGACAGCTTAATCAGTCGCTTTGAAATCTGCTGAATTATAATGTGGAACTCCTCAAGCTGTAACGTTACCTCAGCCTTTCTAACCTTGCCTGACAAAATATCATCAGGGTCAACTTTCAATGTCTTATTGAACATTGAGAATGCTGCAAACTCACGAGCTGCATCTGTACCAATAATACGAGAAGCAAACCCTTGTAACTCGTTCTGAGATACCCTTCTTCCCTGCAATTCACGCATTTTCAACTCTGTACTCAAACGAGTCCATGTTCTAGGGCATGCAAACTGCTTACCACTCTTATCTTCCTCGCTTGTTACAACATGCACAATGTACTCAGGCTTGAAATTCAAGAATGCAATAATCAACTCATTGATTCCATGAGCATGTGCCCAAGGTCTCCAGTCTTTCTGATAATCATATCTGACATCAAATGCAACGAAACGGCTCAATGTCATATCGTGCAACTCAAGGAAGTTAGCACAGCTCGGTCCGTTTCCGGCTGCAACTACAACCCAATGTTCGGGCAACTGATACGTACCAATGTTTCTCGTGTCATCGCAAAGACCAAGTGCAGGCTGTACCTGTGCCTCATCAGCAGTTGTAATCTCATCAAGGAAAAGTACCCCATACTCACCGTCACGTTCTGCAACAGGCAAATCAGGAGCTTGCACTCTCCTTACTTCGCCCGTCTGATTATTGATAACAGGGATACCCGACAAAGAACCTACAACTGTCTGACCCAAAAGAATCTTCTTGAAACCAAGCTTCTTATCAGCAGGTAACTGTGCATTAAGCTCGTCAATAATCGAAATAATGCCACAAGTCTTGCCGATACCTGGGTCTCCGAGAACCATATTCGGTCTACGAACATCTGCTAGAGTCAACTCACTAGGCATCTCAATCAAACCTGTAACAAGCTGCAACTGACCTTTCAAACAAGTAAAGAACTCCGATAAGGCACACTTGTCAACGCCAATGTTTTCTTCAGAATCATAACCCATTTAAAACACCTCAAACTTTCTTTCTTTAACCTTGAATTTATTTCATGTATTTATAATGCTCAGGCAGTCTAAAGTACCCTTTACTTTAACCTTGCCTTGAGAACTTTACCGAACAGAGGGAAGAATGAAGCACTTTCGTCATCAATCACCCAGTATGTCTTATTACCAAAGTATCTCTTGTACTCCTCATAGTTATTCGGAATATAACCATCCGTAAAAATGATTACACCTGAAATATCCTTTGGCTTGTGCTCCTCAGATTTCCCTTGGAACTTTGTTCTTCCAATTAGGTAATCAAAGAAACAACGTGGGTCTGTACCACCACAACCTGTCGGGTCGATTTTAAGTAGCTCCCTCAAGTTTGAGAAATTACCTACGTTTGTAACTGTAGTGTCCCAGTAAATCATCTCTGCGTCAACTTCGTTACTATCCAAAATCTGCTTAATTTTAGAGAAAATCTGGTGTAGCTCTGCATCACCTATAGAACCAGATACGTCAACGCAAATTTTAAGACCTTCTACACGAGTTTTACGCCCGATTCTCTGACGTGTTGCCATTGTCATACCCTGATTTGCATAATCCATATTCGGAGAACCAAGTGTATACTTCTTTTTCGGCTCTGTCTTGCACAACTTTCTAATAACTTGCTGCCAATTATAAGAAACTGTAAGAGCGAACTTGATATCTCTATCAATAGAAGCTTCCATACCCTGTAAAGAGTACCCACCACTCTTTTGTAGGTCAATCTCCTTTTTCATTCTTATACGTGTAAGAATATCCTTAGTTTCCTTCATGGATTTAATAGGGTCATCAGCTGAATTAATAATACCATCTGAACCACCTGCAGAAGTATCTCCGTCATTCGTGCTAGTCGCATTAGTAGCATTACGCTCACGCTGCTCACTACCCCGATTTGTACCAATATCAATCGAAGTAACGCCACGTAACACCTTGCCATTATACACAACTTCAACGTTTTGTACCTTCTTATGATACGCTCCGTTGGAACGAACATTGATATCATTCTCAAGGCTGCTATTAGAAGAACTACCCGAAGCGTCTTTACCTAATTTTGAAAGACCATCTTCCTGCTGACTACCACTCTGACCATCATTCATACCAGAACTGGACATACTTCCGGAATTACCGTTCGTAGGCTGACTCCCTTGGTTTCCATACTGACTACCTTGACTTCCAGACTGATTTCCTTGATTTCCAGACTGACTGCCCTGCCCATTTGTCTGACCATCAGAACCAGAACTCTCACCACTAGAAGAATCACTAGAATCACCAGAGCCTCCATTACTACTTCTAAAATTCGGATTCTCTTTAACCAGTCTTGCGTAAATAGATTCCGCAGTGTCTTTTGCAAAGTCCAGTGATTCTCCAATCGTGGATAAGTAGATGCCATCCCTCGGAGTTGCTATAACACCGTGATAAGTCTTTTTGTCAAAATCAGATTCTCTTGAATATACTACCTTACCGCCCTCATACTCACAGCCAAATTGCTTGCATATGGACTCGTTAATATACAAATCACAAGCAATATTCCACAACATGTTATCTCTCTTCCCATGACGTACTGGATGTTGCATAGCAATATGGAGCATCTCATGAATATAAATAAATGTTGCTTCCTCAACAGACAACTGTGAAAGAAATTCAGGGTTATAATACAAATGGTCTTCCGTTACGCCCATAGCTGGTATATCCATCGTTGGAATCTTCGGAATTGCATCTACCATAGAAGCATAAAAAGGTGCAATACTTACAAGGTTACTTTTAATCTGTGCAAGCTTAATCTGAGAATCTTTATTGAAACTTGTATCGAAACTACCACTCAGATTAGAAACTCTAAGATTAGGTAAGACATTGTCAGCCAGCAAAGGAGCAAATCCGCTCATTGTATCCACGTTATCCGCAGCCTGTTTGTCTGTTAAAATAACACTCTTTTCGGCTGCCGCTTTCTGTAGAACGTCTGCTGCTCTTTCCCTAAGCTGTGAAGATAAAGCTTTATCTGCATCAGCATCTTCCTTATTTCTTTTCTTTACCTCTTCAGCCACTATTGCATTCTCCGCCTTTATTCTTTCAATATCAGCGGTAGAATCAGTAGCACTATTATATGACTTTATAGTCTTAGCACTGTTTGATTTCTTTATAGAAAAGAAAGAACCAGCTTTCGGACGAATATTTCGTTCTCCACTCGGTAGAGTATAAACTTCCCAGTTTGTCTGTCTATATCTGAGTGCAGTAGTTAGTAACTTCTTTTTAGTAACATTAAGCACCTGTCCAAATGTATCTGCGATACCATAGCCAAGAACTACCCCATTGTCATCTGTTACAGAATACAAAATAGTTATTCCGGCAGTCCCCTGCAGTACCCCATTTGAATCTAATATCGGGTACGCAGATGAAGCTCCCTGTGTAAACTCAATATCTGTACCATCCTGTGACAATTTTGCATTTGCAAATTCCTTGACAGTCGATTTATTTAAAAAGGAAACTAAATCAGCTTTCGTAATATCTCTCAATGACTTTGAACCATTAACGCCAGTGATAGACAATATTCGATATCCTTCTATCTTTCTTCCATCACGAAATACACCAACTATAAAAGAAGCCAAGAAAATCATCTCCTTTAAAGGTTTTTGTTTATTTACTGCTATACTTGATTTCTTCTTGCAGAAATCAAAATCGATTTACAAAATAAAAATAGCAGAACTAACTAGTTGCTAGCCCTGCTATCAATATTAATATCATGCAATCACAAATCAAGAAAAATCATTTCAGATATAGTCTATCTGCAAGTGACCAAGCAAGCTCATTGAACTTATGCTGGATACTCGTAAACATCTCATCGAAACTAAGCCTATCTTTATCGTTAAGATACCCTCTTATCATATCAAAAGCCTCGAACATCGATACAAAATTCATATAATACTTGTTCCAGCTTGTATTTCCATAGAATCTCAAGTCCCTATAGCAAGAATAAGGCTTCACTTCAATATCTTTATGGTCTTCATCAAAGCCATAATACGTTGAACAGAAATTCTTTAAAAACTTCGGATTCTCCTCAGTAAAACTCAGACTATCTAAAAACCACTTCGCTTTAAACAAATGGTTGAATACCCCTGTTATTTCCTCTGAAGATAAAACTGATACATCTGGGCTACTTAAAATCGAATTCTCGTTTCTGTAATAAGCTGAATACTTAGATGTGCATAAGAAAACTATCGCATTTATTGCCTGCGTCTTGGTAGTTGTCACAAAACTAAGTGTTATCTTCTTGTTAAAACCATCATACGCAATATCCAAAGCTGCAGCTATATCAGCAACAATTCTCATGTTATTTGCAGAAATATCTAATGCCAACTTTGACATGCTATCTTCTGTAATAGCATAGTTGCTACTATACATACTCGGAGTTACGAATGCACTTCTTGAAAAACTCTTAATAGTCTTAGGAACTACAATCTTACTTGTTCCAACCAGCTTCAATGAATCTTTGACCACCTTCGTGCATCCAGTCGGAATTGCAAGTACCCCTTGTTTACCTGTTTCGCACTCGTGTAGCTCTCCGTTCTCCCAGACTTTAAACTCACCTCTGCCTGTTAACAATCTCATAGCCATTTCTCTGGTATTTGTATCTGCACATACATTTCCATAGTCTTTATAGACAAGCTTCATATCATAAGTGTGGATTCCGTCTAAAGCTTCTACTGTCAGGATATCTCCGTCCACTCTAACACCGTTATAAATGTTAACCTTTTTAGTATCTGCGCTCTCCTGCATAGATTTTTGCAGATTATAAACTTCTTCAATAGTTAAAGTCTTAACCTCACCCATTCTTGTTAGAATCTTAACACTTATTTTTGTGCTTGAATTTTTCACAACTAAAGGCAACATAATATCTGTATGACAATCATCCATTAAAACACGCATAGTGTTATTCAAGTGACTAAGTCCACTAAACATAGTTTTAAAAAACAACTCGTCCTTTGTAAGCTCAGAATCAGGCACATAAACTAAATCTTTATAATTAAATATTTTTCTACCACTAACATCATCAGTCTCTACACCTTTATAAGGGTCATTTATACCATCTGGATACAACTTCCACTGTTTCACCAGATGATATATGCAAAAAACGTAGTCAGTACCCCGTATTACAATATATCTAGACCTAAAAGCCCCTAAATACACTGAATTATAGCTTTTTATAAGCTTAGGCGGCTCTTCTCCCATATATTCATAGCAGCCAACCTCTTTAACAGTAGGTACATTACTGTTACGCACAGCTCCGATTACTTTAAAAAACTCTTCCTCAGAATTAAATTGAAAGAATTCATCTCCAACTTTAAGTTTTTGATGTAGCAATGAGTAATCCACTCGATTACGGTTCTTATTGTAAACTGCAAACGCTAAAGGTACTGTTAAATTAAAAGCTGTCTGTGCTCTATCAAAATACTGTGGTGAAGATTTCAAACAAGGCGGTTCAGAAAACACCCTATCGGAAAACACCCTATTCATCACCATTGCTTTTGTTCTATATCCAAGTTTTTCATGTATATCAAACATATAACTTACAACTTCGAGCTTATCTAAAAGAAATGAGTATCGTTTGTCCTCAGCCTGTTTATTATCTATGAAAAAATACTTGACTGGCTTATCCCACTTCTTAATATCACCAATATACTTGTATACAGTACCCGATTTAGCAACAACTCCGAACACTCCATTACCAAAGTACCCTTTTATCTTGATACCATGATTGATAAATGGCATCAGCATATCAGGTGTATACCACTCTACTACCCCATCTTTTGTATCGAAAATACCATATTCCTTGTAGCCATTCATATCTCGGCTAGCACACACAACAAACATAGATAAACACCTCCGAAAAATAAAATAAAGAATAAAACTATTTTATATGCATCAAATCAGACTCTAAATCAATACCACATCAAGATATAGCAAAGGCTCGATATTTCTGTATCTTCACATCATATCGAGCCTACTAAGATATACTACTTGTCAAATATACATTACTTCATATAACTTTTTAGAAATTCGTCCGGCTCACCTTTTACAGTAATCTTAACTGGTGCATCAGACTTGCCTGACTCCATTACATTAAAGTAACCTTTTAAAAGACCTATATAGTCAAGTATCCGTTTGAACGTCCTCGGAAAAACTAACTCCTTTATGAGTAACGTATCATACACAGCAGCTTCAGCTGTATTAAATCGACAGTTAAATGCCATTGTTACAGCACCCTCTGGTATTGTTACTACACCATTTTCATTTATTCTTATATAATCTACAGTACCTCTCTCGTCTATATGAGATGGGTCTCTATGCAGTAATGCTAAAGCTGCACAGCTTCTGCTTAATGTCTTCATATCTACATAGTTTCTTGACACCTCTGTATACCTATCGATTTCAAATCTGTATGTTCCCCTCTGGTTTGTGTACTCTATAACATTATCGTGAAAGCTTGCATTATAGAAATTGCTGATGAAACCATTTTTAATTAAATCATCTTCGGATACCCCTTGTTCACGATATTTTTCTGCTTCTCTTCCACTCATTGAATTGGCTAATGCATATACATCCACGAACTCCCACTCTGAATAAAGCTCTTTTGGGCATTTCTCGCCAACAGCAGTGTTGATAACCAAGAAAAAGACCTTTCCAGTATCTTTCAGAACAAAATGCTGATGGATATAAGACTGAATCATATTAGAATGTAAATTCGTTTTTATACTCGCTGTCTTAAACTCATTTCCATAGGAATTCTTTGAAATAATAGGCTTGAAAACAGTTCTATCATCAGTGCCAAAACCTATGTCACTTTGTATATTTTCAGTTTGGCTATCACCATCCATATAATCTGGAAATGTATAACAGTGAGATAAATTTACATCTGTACTGCCATCAATAGTCTTGGTTGAATAAGTAAAGTTATCTTTCGTGAGTAAAGAAATCTCAAAGCAATTTAAATCAGTCAAAAAAGGAGTAACAACATACAAATTATCCTTGTAAAACTGTGTATCCTCCTCCCAAAAATTCATTATTGAAACTTCCTTTGAAAAGTCATCCTTTGGCTTTAAAATCATATCCTCAAAATCTTTTGCAGTTAGTACCCCTTTTAGCAAACCCAGCTGTGCTCCAATACATTTGTACTCCTCTGATACTAATCTACTTCTTACACGATTCTTTCGTGACTTAAGAATTAGACCACCCCAATAACAAATCCACACAGGAACTCCACTTCCAGTGGAACTAATCTTATCACCACTATAATACATATCAACAGCAGTTTCTGGGTCATAATCAGCCCATAAACCATCTCTGTCTATACCTATAATGGTTTCGCCAGCATTATTCATCTGAATCAAATCGTCTATTAATACTACTTCAGATATATTATTTATTGTATTAGTAACCTCAACTAAACCTTGATTTAATATCTTGCTAACATAAAACACTTAGCTTCACCTCATTTTATAAATGGCTTAAAGAAATCACTTATGTAATCTCCTTTGAATGTCAACTTAACTGGTTCAAAATCTGTTCCAGAAGTTATATATCTAAACAATATTTTCAACATTCCAGTGTAATCATAGACATCTCTAAAGCTTTCAGGAAAAATAATTTCCTTTACATTCCCTACTTTATCCTCAGTCACCCAGCTCTCCGTCCAGCTCTCGAAACAAAAATTCCAACTCATAGTCTTTATACCATTCGGTATTGTGACAATGCCACCCTCATCTATAGGAAACAATGCTATCGCCTGCCCAGTCATGTTTACAAGCGATGTAGCTCTATGCAACAAGTTCATTGCAGCTTTATATCTTATATAGTCCTTATAATCTGTATAACTTTTACTAATATCTCTAAGCTTTCTCAGATCTATTTCATACCTTCCATGTAAGCCTTGATAGGTTAGTACCCCATTCGTACAACTTGCATTTAAAATAAACGAAGATATATTATTAAAAGCAGATAAACTAAGGTCATTCAAGTACTGGTGATACATGTAAGACTCTAGCGTAATTAACCGTATGCAACCACTACCTGTATAAACTAAGTGCTTATACCACGCATTCTGATTGCTTTTTGTACATAAAGGGTCTAACTCGAAATCATTGATAATAACAAATACTAACTCTCCTGTTTCCTTTATGACATGATGTGATAAAATAACAGCTCGTCTTTTATTATCAGTCTCTGCTGCTGAAATGCAAGCTGAAATACCTGTATCGACGAAAGACTCGTTTGTATCCATAGAGAATCTTACTTCATCTGCTGCAATATCAAAATTTGATATAAGCCTCTTGCCATAAGCAAAAGAATCTGAATTTCTAAAGCAATAAGCAATCTTATTGTGCTTAGTACCCTTTGTCGAGCTGTACTCTGCACTACTCGATGTTAGGCGACTAATCTGGATTCTATCTTCTTTGTCAATATCGTATGCACTCACATTCGTAAATTCATATGGATAGAAAGAAATCAAATCTGTTGGATTTATATTTGCCTCAGAACTAAAAATAAGATTTCTCCTAAAATCATCTTCTGTAATTACAGCTGGAAATGATACCCTTACTCTTGCTCCTATGCATCTCACATCGTTGTGACTAATAGATTTGTCTGATTTATGAGTATCACTACTAACAGCAATATCTTTATTAGACTTGTCTAAAAATCTCAATGCATATAAAGCATCAAATAATGGTTCGCTATCAATCAAGTCACCAGTATAATATCGATTCAAGGCTTCTTCCGAACTGTAATCGTCCCAAATGCCATTCTCATCGATACCTATAATGATGATACCCTGATTGTTCATCTCAATTAGCTGTTCTACAGAATATGACTCTGTGACTTCTGTCTTGGTATCAGTTACCTCAATTTCGTCACTAGAAGAAATCTTACTTATATAAAGCATGAATTGTACCTCTTGTTACGTATTATTTACAAGCATAAAGCATAAAGCTCATTATACATTGTTTTCTCAATGAATGTCCCAGTAGCTTCACGAAATGTCGGTGCTACACTATCCAAATAAGATGTTAATCTATTTGTCAAAGATGAATATTGCCATATTAGATTACGCACTACAAAACAAACAAGCAACTCTTTTCTAATACTAGACTTATTTATCAAAAAATCGATATCTGCACCTTTAGACTCAAGAATATCTTTATACCATTTCTTATCAAAGCATGCCATGTCAAAATTAAAATGGGAGTACCCCTCACGCATGAATCTGAAATTCTTCAATCGAACCTTTACAACATATTTTACTGCTGAATCAAGAGCTTTACCGAATCCTGCTGGGTCTGCTTTTATAACTGGCTTTAAATCAGTTATTAAGATATCTAAGTCCACCTCAAAATTACATAAACTACCAAAATTAAGTATAGTGCAAGCTAAAACAGGAGCAATTGCACTATTCTTCCAATTAATCCTCTTCCAATTATAACAAAGAAACTGTTTTAAGAACTTTACGTCACTTGTCTTAACGTCAAATCTAGTATCCCTAAAATTATTATAAGAACTATAAGTAAAATCAAGTGCATATTTTGAATAACATATCGTTGATGGTATCACCAATCTTTTGATTCCATCATGAATCACAATGTCTCTTGAAAAATACTTAGTACCCTCTGGTACATTGCATACATCGTTCTCATCTGGGGCGATTTCCAAACATACATTATTCTCATCTACTACACAAGTACCACGCTTTAAAATAGCATATACAGCACGTCTTCTTGTTGCTTCAGCACTCAACATATCTCCAGATATACCTTTGTACTTATTAACATCGAACACATATGTTCCGTTAATGCCAGCATACTCTATAACTCCATTAGTACATCTGGCATTATAAAATTTATGTTCTGACATATAAGTTACAAGCTTATCAGGAGTAAAAGACTTAACATTATTATCTGTAACTACAGTAAAAGAAATTTTATTTAAAGACCAAGTCAGACTATGACAAACTATATAATTACTAAGAGATACCCCACTAGATGAATACAAATAAGTGGAGTATGGACAACTAAATGGATATTCGTATTGAACAATGCCAGCTTTTAAATAACTTCTATCAAATCTCTGCTCCACAAGCAAAACTCTTCCAAGGTCTCTGGTGTAACTGTAATTAGGATACCCTCCGTTTGTTATGGAATCCCTATCTACAAACATATATGACATAGCTTTATCGTTATAAGCACCAACTGCTATATAGCAACTATTATAATCTCTAATAAGACCGTATTGATTAGAACTCTCATCGTCGATACCAAATTTCCGTAATGCAGCCTGTGCAAAATCAGTATGATAAAGCTGTCCCTTATACTTTAATGTACTAATCACACCTAAAAGTAGTGTATCAAATGCAGAATCTCCAACTCTATCACCAGTATAATATTTTGCAACAGGATTATCCACAGGGTTATAACCTTGTATCAAACCTTTACTTCCAACTCCAACGATAATGATACCCTGCTTATTCATTTCAACCAAATCCGGTATAGAATAAGTTTCTACAGTATTATCTACGGTATCTGTAACATGAACTGTAAGGAAATCTACTATATTACTTACATAAAACACTAAAATCAACGCCTTTCTATAATATTAATTACTATCTATTACGCTGCCAACTAAAAATTCGTAAAGCAAATTTATCTTCGATGCTATATTTCCAATTATATTACTGTAATAATCTGTCATATCACTCAATTTGAAATTTTTATAATACCCAAGTTGAAGATGTAAAACACGACTAGCCTTCTTTTATTATAAATCACAAAATTTGTCCACTATCCACAATGTTCTCATAGACACAGTTCAAAACTGAGTATAATTTATTAAACTCATTTCCAGAAACTTTAGTCTTTACAACATTTGCGATATCGAGTGCCGCTTTTAAAGTAAACACATCTTTTCTTGATAAGTCTTTGCCAATAACGGACATCTTACTAGACAAGTCATTTGCAAAGTTTAGTATTTCTAATACTTCTTTTTGTAACTTATTTGAATCTATACTGTCAATCTGCTCTTTTAAGCTACTCAACACGCAATCATTAAAAGAATTTAAGCTGCTCGATGCTACTGCTCGTCCATAATACAAATATGGCTCAAACAAACTACCCCTTACAAAATCAAATTTCTTTAACCCCCAATCTTCAATAAATTTAGATGTCTTTGCATTATAAGCTACAACTGTATCCTCATAAATATATCTTCGTAAGAAATTTAACAACGAAAGTTTATTAAACATAATAAACTCAAACTCCTTCGGCAGATAGATATAACTGAAAAGACAATCAATTTTAAGAAACTCTTCCATAGAAACACTCATGCCAACACAGCCATCTGGAATAAGAAGCTCATCATCATTAGATACAAATATTATTCTGCAAATATTATCTACAGATAAAGGACAGTACCCTCGATGCATGAGTTTTGCAGCTGCATACTTACGTAGCTCTAACTTAGATAATGATAAAACATTTCTATCCCTTATAGTACGCAAATCAAGAGTATATTTGCCGTCTAACCCACTCCATACTATAGATTTATCAGTAAAATAGCAACTCAATTTATTATCTGAGTTCATGTAATACGTACTATAATTCCTCAATTCATGTTCACTACAAGTAAGAAGTGATTCTTCAGCACATTCTATAGTCTCTCCATCTACATGCAATACTGAAGCATCATTTACTGTTTCTACATGTAACAGTATAAACTTCAAACTCTCATAGTGATACCCCTTTATCAGTGGTATCGAATACTTCTCATCACCTGAAAGACTTAAGATTTGAACTAGTTCTATCTCTACAAATCTCGCATCAATCTTTTCTCCTGATATTGCCTTCTTATCTGTTGCTATCATTCTATTTATAATATTATCCGTATTCACTTTATCAGGTGCACTACCAATGAATAAAACTCGAACCTTTTTATTGTTAAAATACCCTGAATCATATTCATTATCGAATCTTATCCAAAGACTGTTATCTCTTGCACGCAAAACACATGCATAACCTTTTAGAATCCCACATGTTCCTTTAAGCCTGCATACAGAACTATTATTAAAGCAATTTCGATTTAGCATATAATACATACCCCTGCCTTCGTATCTCGTGCTTGCTACGAAAACGCAATCAATCGAAGTATCCCCAACTCTATCCCCATCGTACTGCAACATTGCTTCACATTCCGATAACTCTTTAGAATCTGGGTAATCAAAACCAGCTATACTGATACCCTCACTTTGCATTTTTAGAGCTTCGTCAACTGTAACTGTGGTTGTGGACTTGTCATATGTATTTATAATATCTAAGTCGCCTGAGTCATAAATCTTACTTACATAAAGCATAACTCATACTTCCTCCCAGTCAAACTCGAACTTGTTCTCCTTATTTGACTTATACCTACTACATAAGAAATTATACTTCTTAGCATAATCTTCTCTTTCTTTTCTATGCTCATAAAGCCACGGAATCTGACAAGCAATAGCCTGCAAGCTCAAATACTTCTTAAGCCTCTCTATAAATTTATACTCATCCGTTTTATTTAAAGCATACTTAGCATCAAATGTATCACAAAATCTAAGCACAAATTCAAGATATGCCACTATTCTAGCATAACTACCCCTAACGGTATATCCTGCATTTTCCTCTGTATAATCTTCAAACCTCGCACTTATATAGACTGGAAAATCATCAAAAGAAAATGATAAACTCTTACCAACTAGGCTATTTAGATACCCCTTTGCCATCTGTAAGTCGATGTTTATTATATCTTGCATAAGCTTATGTAGAACTTTACTCAAAAGCTCGTAACCTTCGTCATTATCAAACGGGTCTAAGACAGATTCTAATAATGTTACAATATCTCCTGTCTCAGTAGTATACCCAAGCAAATATCTTGCAAAATCTGCATATAAATCTGACCTTGAAATATTAGGGCAACCATTTAAAACTAGAAAAGTCATATTAAAATCGTAGGATTGTTTCAAAAGATTCAATACTACTTCTGCGTCACTGCCGCTATAATGCAAATCAACAGAACACATATTAGAAATACCAGTATTAAAATACACATTCTTAAATGATAAAGGCAAATAAAGCGAATTAACTGAATCTGAATCGTAAATAACATCATCTTTTCTGTTTACACGCCAAGTAACACAACCATCTGGAAGATGAATTTCTCCATCTTTATTCACATATGTATAGTCACAATACCCGTTTTCGGCTAGTACAGCACCACCCTTATGAAGTAACTTCATAGTACCCATTGTTCGCTTTCCCTCCTGTGTCTGAACAGAAAATGCATTCGACTTCAGCTTTTTAACTGAAATTGACATCAATGAAAGCATACCAGAATAAATAAACTCATCACCTTCATCGTCCATAAAATTGGCGTTTCTTATGATACCCGTTTCGATTTTCTCCTTGACGTAGCTAAGATTTCTTCTGTTCAGTGTTCCATCTGAACTTACAGTTAAAAACGATATATTAGGAACTTCATCTGCATAACTCGAATCAGAATATGCATTTAAGAAACCTCTTTCCTCATAAACATGCCCTAAAATAAACTCACCTGCAACTGCAGAGCCGCTCTCGGAAATCTGTAAATCTGTATTGCAATGGTCTATAATATCAATTGTAAATTTGTCTGCATCCTCATAAGCAACAAGAACTTTCTTAATGTTCATATCTCTGCCAAGCAACATGGCAGTCTTAATATCTTCCTTTACATATTTCAAAACGTCCTCGTTTGCTTTTGAACTACTTATATTAAGAGTCAGCCGTGTATCACTATCTGAGTCTTCATATGTAGCAAAACCATACAAAAACAAATAACTTGAGTACCCATTTCTAAAGAACCTACGCTTGTTGTATGAGGTCTCTATCTCTGAATTTTCGACTACCATTTCAGTAAAATATCTCTCGCTATAAGGAACGATAATCATACACGGAATGCTATTTACTACTACCTTATCACCTATTAGTATAACAGAATCATATGTAGTAAGACCTAAGAAATCTCCTCTGTAATCCAGAAAGGCTCTCTCAGGTCTTATAATCTCTATATTCCCTACAGAATATCCAGCAACGAAAACTCCGTTCACGCACAAAACACGAATCTCTAACTCTGTTTTTAACTTCTTATCGCCTGTTATACTATCTGTAACTTCATACTTATCACCTTGAACACCACTAATATACAGCACTGATACCCCTCCTTCGAGAATCACATGAAATCTTTTATACTAAGCTCCTTAAAAGTTAAACAACTTCGCATCTAGTGCAGCACTCGATGAGAAATTATCTATCTCAGGAAATATTTTTCGTAAGGCTTCTTTTGCCTTAATATTACTACTGTTCATCATCACATATCGAATTGCTGCCTCGGACATCGGTACAGTTAGCTCCTGCATAAAATATGCTGCCGCTTTGCACGCTGTATCACATCTCTTACTAAACCTCAAACTGTTTGTCGCACGAGTTCCACCTAAAATCGATAATGTAAAATGTATACTCTCCACTAAAGTCTTTCTTATAAATTTTCCATATGCTGCTGAACGTATATCATGCTGGGCACTTAAACGAGTATCTTCATGACTAATACCAATAGTCTTTAATCTAACTAGATCACTCAATACCTTTTTCTCAACAGACTCTATTACAGAATCAGCAATGTTAAACGTAATTTCTGTACCCTCCTCATTCATGCCTGCTTCTAAAAAAGCCCTCTTAAAGAATGTAGGCACATAAGCATCCCAAGCTTTCTCCAATACTCTTGAATTACCAACTGCCAATGCTGGTGAAATTGAATTCTTCATAGTATAACACACAAGTTCGCAAATAACATTCAACTCAACCCAATCATTGTCAAATATGTAATTTGCTAAATCTGTAAATAACTTCTCTACATCAGCAGATAAAAAATCAACTGAATTACAAAGACAGCAAGCTGCCAAAAATATCTCAACTTTAGAACTATTCAACTTAACACAAAATTCATCACTATACTGTGCTTGAATCGTTTCATAAAAATCATTGTAATATTTATTATTTACTATACTAGTAAGACTGCTTGGAATAACTAATGTACTACCCCTCTTTATGTCTTCCACTGGCATAGCAAGATTTAGTGTCTTTATACCATCTGGAATTATGCAAACGTTATCTTCAAACACAAGATTGTAAAGTGTATCATCTTCTATAATCAGCTCATTGCGTCTCAACAATGTATTTGCTGCGAGTCTTCGCATAAGAGGTTTAGATACCACATCGTGCGTATCTTTATCAAGTTTACATACTGAATCAAGCACTTTTTATTCACCTCAAGTAATAGAAAACTCAACTGGAGCTTCTAATTTATCTAGACAAGACTTATCAATTTCTCGATGACTTCTATCCATAAGCTTTATATAATAATCATATAAGAACTTCTCTGTATAAAGCTCAAACATGCCATCGAAAAGCTCCTCAAATTTGCTGTAGATTGTAATTGCTTTGTCCTTATCAGCATCCGTTGCATCAACATCGTCCAAAATAACTGTAGCGCCATGCATAAATCTTATAACATTTGAAAGTAAATCACTGAACGGTGCACTATTTCGTATAAGCTTAGTCACCGCCGGCTTAAACTTCATCTTAGAATCTAAACTCAATGTTACTTGTAACAGTAGCCTTATGTCTTTATCCTCTGCAAAGCAATTATCAAACTCTATTGGATAATCATAATCTCTCCAAGAATAAATTTTCTTATTCTCAGAAATATTAAAATACTTTAGAGCAAAATCTAAAACTGACTGCATTAAACTCAGCAATCGACTAACATCAAATTCCTCAACTAATGAACCAAACCTAACCGTGGAAACAAAACAAGATACGAAATTTATTGCATAATCTTCTATAAATTTTGCACAATCGTCAAAAGATAACTCTGACGTAATCATGTTTCTAACATCATCAAGATACATATTGATATTCGCATTGTTCGTATTAGCCCATTTCAAGTTTAAAATCACCATAGGTTTATGTGAATAAACAAAGACAGTAGAAAATAAATCCATACTTTCTGAAATGCTATGCCACTCAATATTTGATTCAAAATACTCCAAACTCTCAGGAATTATAATCTTCTTGAAATCGACACCCTCTTGTGCACCTACCCTTAGCTGCACTCTTCGAATACTATCTGGTAACACCATATTCCCATCTCTGTCTGGAATCATAGCATAACAAGTATCCCCAGCTTTGTTTGTAATAACCATGCTTCTATTCAAAATCTTGGCGGCTGCTACACGTCTGACATACTCAACTTCTAAATCTTTATCAGCAAATTTCATCTTACTCCCTCACTTACAAATGTCAATCTAAATAAGCATCTAAGTTAATATCAATAGAATCTGTAAACTGATTCATGTATTCCTCTGAATTGCATCTCTCAGCTCCACCAAAGCTCTCTACATATCTCCGAAGCCATGTTAATACCATCAAAGATTTTATCTTAGCTTCAAAACGTTCCATATCCTTGTATACATTGCAAGCTTCTTCTTCTAAAGCATCTACATCTTCAAACATATTACGTATATACATAGGTGCTATACTTGCTTCTCTTAATATAGAATCAAAATAGACATAAGCTTTTGATGAAGCGTATATCTGCATGACTACTCTATCTCTAGCTAGATTATGAGGCAACTTATTGTCTACTAATTTTAAGATTTCCTCCTTAGAAACTCCACGTACAGACTCTAATGAACTCTTAATCAAATCTCCAAAGTAGTCAGCATTATACTCATAAGTACCCTTTTTAATTCCGAATACTCTACATAAACATATCATCATATCCTTTATGTAATCTACAAGACAATATGCTGCCTCAATAGTACCCTCTTTCTTTAACTTACTGAGTATAAATGAGAATAACTGAGTTACCCAATCTGTGAAACTAACGAACACCTTAATGCTTTTTAGCAAGTCCTCCACCAGATAAGCCTTACCTAAAGCGTTCATCTCATCCTTCGGAGAAAAGCCATAAATACCAACATCAGCAATACTACATACGCTTGCTAGTACCACCTGTGGTTCGATTGTGTAAAGGTGAATTTCTGAATCTTCTGTATCTGAATTCATATTATACCAAGCGTCATTCATATTGATATGTTTTACACTACTCGGAATGGTAACTGTATCTACAGCACCATTTGAAACCTTAATCAAATCAATATCCGTAACGCCTTCCGGAATATCAATCATTCCATCTTCACCAATGACAATACCCTTACACACGTTATCATCAACTATATACAAACTTCTATGCATAAGCTTTGAAGCTGCCAGTCTTCTTGAAAAAATCTTTTCAAAATCTTCCATAGATACCCCCTTTCTTTTCACTTAGTCAATTAGTCTTCATCATCACCTAAATACTTTCCTAAGCCAAAATCAAACTCTTCTCTGAAACAACCATTTAATTCATTCAGCTTATCAGTTGAAACACCAAGCTCTTCAACCACATATGAATGCAGACCTCCGTCACAAATATCTGTCAGAGAATCATAGAAACTTCCAACATAAATATCTGCTAGAGAATCACAAAAATCCTGCAATGCTCTCATTAACTCTACTGTTTTACCCTGTGTTTTATCATAAAAAGGAAGTCCATCTGCATCCAATGCAGAAGCAGCCGAAGAAACAGTCTCAAGTACACTATAAACACGTCCTCCAAGTGAAGTGTGTTCTCTAAACTCTTTCTTTAAATTAGATACCCATTTTAAGTCATCAATTGAATCAACTTCATCGCTAGACTCAATATCTTCATTTAAAATCATATCCTGAAGTCTGTTTTCCTCGATAAGCCTATCGTGCTCCTGAGATACATACATTCCGAAATCTTCCAACGTATAAGTCTTAGTCTCTTGCTTGATTCCGAATACATTAAAGAAACCATTACATGCTTCCTGTATAAAAACATTTAAGGCTTCTGTATACTCATTTAATGCTTCTGTATACTCAACTAAACCGTTTACACTACTCGAATTCGTAAAAGTAGAATTGTTGACGTAATTTTCAATAAGGTCGTTTAAATAAGAGCAGTAATATAAGTCCACGTTCATCTCATCACTCAAAGACTTGCCTGCTGTCCTAAAAATATCTACGCATACACTACTACTGAAATCAAAGAAAACTCCTGCTTCTAACATTTTATTGATGACAGATTCAGACCTTGAATGCATCTCTACTTCTAAATCGAACTTAGAGCTAGAATTTAATAAGCATGCATCGTTAAACTCCTCCCAAGCGTCCGTGTCCTCGATACTTTCCAGAGTGCAAGGAATGATAAATCTATCTATCTCTCTTACCCACGGCTCTAGCAATTCTACTGTCTTAACACCCTCTCTTATGGTTAGTACCCCTTTGTCATCTGGTGCAAAGAAATAACAAGTATCGCCGTCTGTAAGACATGCTGGTCTTCTCAATAAAACACAAGCTGCATTAGCTCTCTTAGCATTCAATATAAGCTCTTCTTTCACAACAAAAACCTCCTATTAAATATTAACACTGAAAACTTCGCCTTCAAAAGTAATCTTATTATACACATCTCTAAAATTAAATAATGCTGTCCTCTTATCCAGAGTATAAGTAGCTACCCCCTTTTGAATGAGCAAAGAAGTCATATTAGACAATGCATTCATAATCTTAGTATTCATTGCTCCACACTCGTCAAGAATATTCTGAGCGTAAGGTGTAATATCATTTCTCGTACTGATATGAGAATAATAAACATGAAAAATATGCAATGCAATAGCTCTGGTTTTGTAATTTGTAAGTCTAAAGAAGTTATAATCAAATCCAACCACAGCAGTGTTATTACCATCTTTACTTGTAAGTGGATTTGAAAATTTTAGTCTAAGTATACTACTCGAATGGAACTTCAGCTCTTTCAAGCCTAATTTATAAAGATTTGAAAGAACAAAAGCAGCTTCATCACAACTAAACTTGCTCAGGATACCCAAGATAGACCTCGGATGCACCATACTTCCACCTGACTCTACAAGGTTAACCTTGTCAGAATCAGTACCCCTTACAACTGGCACAGCAAACTTCATTAAATTTAATACTGTTCGACTTGACTGCTCTTGACTCGACAGCTGTAAAAGTATGTACGCAGAAAGCAAATGGCTTCTATACTTATTTGACTCTGAGATGTCGATAATAGGCTGCACGTTAAAACTCGGTGTAGATAATGCATTTTTCAGCACAATCAGACTAGAGTTATCTGTATCAATCTGAACGCAAACTGTATCTGATGAATACTTACCCTCTTGATTATAGACATAAGGATGTACATTCATTCTCAATAGGCTTGCAGGAATAAATACTCTCTGCGTATCAGCAGTAAGCTCTAATGCTCTTTCGCCAACCTCCTTCACAATATCCGGTATTACAACCTGATGCGTGCTCTTGTTAGCAGGTAAAAATTCAAGATACCCATTGTTGTAAATCTTAGTTGCAGGTCTTCCTAGCAGCTTACCTGCACTTATCTCCCTGCTTGACTGTAGTGTATAGTCCTTACCGTAAAAGGCTCTATAATACTTTGAGTTTATCACAATACATTTATCAAGTGCATAAATATAAAGGATACCATCTTTTACACGAATATTAGAGATATTATAAACGCTCAAAGCACTGTTAGACCTCAAATACGGATCAAATCCATATTTACTATCAGATGTATTTTCTCCTATACCCATTGCGTTTAGCCATTCGCCTAAACTCAGGCTGTAATACTTTACTGTCTTGCCAGGTCGAAAAGCCAACTCTCTATTATCAAAAGAGGATATACACTTCAACCAAATATCATTCTTACGGTATTTTACGTCAACAACAATATTGCTAAACTCCGTCTCAGTACCATCTCCGTCTATCAAATAAAGATTCTTGTTTACTCTGCCACTAACATTACCGTCATTATCTACGTAGCTCACTATTGCATTGAAAACTGTTCTAGACTGTCTATAGAGGTCTGTATGTCGTATCCGGTAGTTTTTCGCACATAGATTTCCATCGCTATTTCTCATGTAGCAACAACAAACTCTAAATCCAAACTTAAGATATTTATAAAAACTACCCACACCTTCTATTTGTTGCGACCTATCAATATATCCAGTGTAAATTGCCCTATCTGTAGACTTAGAAACAATAGTCAATGGCACAAAAATATCTGAGGTAGGAACATACCCATTTATGGATACCCCTTGATTGATGAAATTCAGCAACTCTTGTTTCGTATAATACTCCTCGACATTATCTTTTGTATCTGTAACGCCATATCTTCCATTTCCCTCAGAACTAACGTAAAACATAATACAACTCCTTAACCAAAATTATTGTCTACACTACTTAATAGAATAAATATACGCCCAAAGCATATTTCTATCAAAAAAAAAAAAAAACTAAAAATATGCTAAAAAATCAAATTCATAAGATATACTTTGCAATGCAAGTAAAAATTACATGACTTAAAATCAGTCAAATAATCCTGAAATCATAGCATAATCTCCGTCTAAATTGCCTAAAATTCTAGGCAAAATCGAATGGTGATATAGAATTGACCTAAATAAGTTTAACTCTAAATTTTGAAAAATACATGCTGAAAATAATACTCAAATTCATTAAAAGTAAAGACAACTTCAATGTATTTTTAACGTGTTAAAGGGCTAAAAATATATTGAGAATTTTTCTATATCCCCCTGCTAGTTAGCCAAGCTTCCATTAAAAAAGACATGGTCACAAAAACTCGGTTTTTGCAATCATGTCTTGAAATGCACTATTTCAGTGGGTTAAGTACCCGTTTTACTCGTCAGGCGAATCGAGCGGTTCTACAGTGCGGACAACAAACTCAGTGACTCTGTAATTCTTGGTCACATTGTTTCGTGTCTTAGTGTAGTCTCTGGTCTGCAACCGACCTTCACACTTCAACATCTGACCTACCTCCATGTGAGAAACAAACTCTGCGTTTCTTCCACGGAATGTGATAGGCAGATAAGACACCTTCTTGTTGCTACGCTTAATCATCATAAGCATGTCACATCTCTGCGGCATAGTATCAGAAGCTTCCATAAAGAAAGGCTCGCTATGAATATAGCCAATAATCTCAGCAGTATTTACAAACTCGCTGTCATCGTTCAGAACCTTAACTGTGTTGCAAAATACGGAAACGATTAAACGTCTCTCCTTATTTGTGCAACCCTCTACACGCTTGTTTACACTTCTGATAGAACCAGTAAGCTCGATGAATACCCCTTCTTCGACTTTGCTGAAGCAGTCAAATCGGTCGGATATTCTGATGTTAATCTCATAATACTCATCTTTATTCGGCTTCTTGGATTTCAGAACGAAACCATAAATCTTCTCTCCGCCAAACTTCTCCTCAAACTTAGGCTTGGATGCAACGATACCCGACAACTTTACCTTGTTTAGCATATAAACCTCCTCAAAAACTTAAATGTTAACTACTCACGAACTATATCACCAGACATCCGAAATCCGATGACAATCCAAATATGTATCGCCTATGTTTGTTGCAATACTGTCAGACATCTCTGCCTCGTAACATATAAAACAAGAAATAATCAAACTCCCTTCGACAGTTTCAACGCTATTCCACGCTTTTAAAAACATAAAGCAATATATAAACAGCATCTGACACTATAAGTCGAATAGCCTGAATATCTTGTTATCTTCGACAAAAAAAAACAACCCAAAATCATCTCAGAAATAGCTTCATGACAACAATAGCTGCAATCATCAAGATTAGAAATAACCACCAAAGTTTTGAGATTTTTGACCATCTGTCATAATTTTCAGCAGTCTCAGAGATATACGGAAATGTTGTAAACAGCAAAAGCATAAAAACAACTATACCTGAGATAATAGACAGAGAACTCACTACACAACCTACGAGATACCCCAATGCTATGGATAACTCGACATAGATGGCAATCAAACGTACAGCAGTCCACTGTACATTCTTTCTGGACAACTTGCTGCTCTCCCCTGCATTACTCAAAACTTTCGTACAGAACTTTTCATAAGTCATTTACTACTTGCCTCCTCAAAATAATTAGATACCTCGACATTAGCATACTTCGATGCCAGATTCACGATATTCATACGCTTATTAATGCTCTGAGAACGAGTGTACTCTTTGTACTCATCCGCAGTCATTTTCAAGCCTACAACAATTTGCCTACGTAGACCACCATCGGTACACGTAACTATTGTTATACGATTATCATACATCTCATCGAGTACCCCGACTTCATCAGGCTCTACAACGAAATTTTCAGTAACATAATAAGTATAACATTTTCCGTCTGCATCTGTCAAGTCTATTTGCATACCTATTTTTACATTCTTTAGGTTATTGAAGATACAAGCATATTTACTACTGCTATGTCCAGCTATACAATAGTTTCCTTTACCAATTTCTCCAGTACCTTCAAAATGTCCTGCTGCTTTTGCCAAAACATCGTTGCTCGTGCCCTCCAGAATAGGTGCTTTTACGGAAATCTCTGGAATTTCCACAGTGGCTACCCCTTTGTCGGTTACTTTTTGGTCTTCTGTTAAAACTGAGATAACATCTTCCTTATAGACCTTTGAATCTTCAGAGTCCTCCAAAGCGGTTTCGCCAGTGGCTACCCCGACATTTTGTGTATCGTTTAATAACACAAAATTTTCAGACTGGTCTAATAAAGATGCCTTTTCAGCCTCGTTGCTCCAGTGCTGATACCCCATAATAGAGAGTGATATCAACCCTCCTGCAATCAACGCAACACCAAGAACCTTCAGTAAACTTTCCCGACTCGGCTTCCACATGAAAAATCACACACCTAATTCCATAATTACAAGCTGCTCACAGCCTGCTGGACTTGATTTAAAATTCTTAGACAACTCACACTTGATATCAACAAGCAAATTTCTCTTGAAAGTGTCTATCACTGCTCGACAGCCTGAAATCGCTGCTTTGTTAAAAGCTAGCTTTCCATGAATCACTGTCAATGCTGAATTTGCTCTGGTCATTGTCTGCTCGGCTTCAACCATTACAGAATATAAGTCCTTCTCTGACTCATCCGGAACGAAATAGCCGCAAATTTCAAATCTTCGATTATTATCTACCTTCTCAACCTTATCCAAGATAAACTTCATAGATGATACCCCTCATCCAATTGTAATCAGATAAGAGCCATCATCAAGCTTATCTGTGGAAATGTACTCCTCGTCCATATAGTCTGAACCTGAATACAGCATATCATCGATACTCATATAACCTACTGTTTCATCAGTATCTTCATGTCTTACTTCAACCATAGTATCAATGGCTGCACCGCACTCATTGACCTCATTCTCCAAGTACTCTCTTACTGTCATGTTAAAACTTCCTTTCATGTTAACTCTCATACAAAATATGATATTACAAAAATAAGCGTACCGACAAAACTTTGCCGATACGCCTTAAATATTTATATCTTACGTCATAAGGAAACAACTAGCTATTCTAATGCTGATATCGCTTAGTAACATAGTTTATTTGGTAGTACCCTTACTTAGCTATATCGATATTGCTGAGTTTTATTAAACTCTCTGCAAAGTCGGAATAGCTTCCATACCCTGATGCGTAAAATCGTAGAATCCTTTGAAGAACTTCGTGCTATCGTAGATAAGTTTGTTCTGGATAGCTCCCTTAGCCTTCTTATCCGCAAGATTGTTTCCAGCAAGTCCGCTGTGTCCCTTGACCTTAACGAAATGTACGGACAAGTCACGCATGTGATACTGCATGAATCTTGTGTAAGCCTGAGTAACATCTCTCTTGGCTGCCCATTCCCCTGTCGCCCACTTAGATAAGCCTTCATAGTCATGTACAATTGTCAGATGATTTGCACCGTTCTTCTTTGCATAAATTACAGCTGCCATCGCTGCAATCATTTCTCCAGTGATGTTTCTCATCTCTAGGAGCTCTTTGTTGTTATCACTACCCGAAAATACAAACTTCGGCTTATTTACCTGTGTATAGACACATGAAAAACCGTAAGCTCGATACTGCGGAAGATAACTACCATCTACGTAAGCAATAGCTTCGCCTTCGGACATGTTCTCAAGGCTAACCCAGTCGTAATCACGTCCTTCGATTGTATTGCTTACAGTATTTTGTTTCTTCTCATCCAGCGAAACTGCTGTGAGTGCAATACCCTTCTTAGGCTGAAGATTGCCTAAGTAAGCATCAGCCTCTTCCTCTGTATCAAACTTCTTGAAAACAGCACCAGAGAATCCACAGACAGACTTGCTACATTCCGTCCAGTTGTAAAACTTACCTGTTTTCTTTCCTACCTTTACAGCATATACAGTCATCGGAATCACCTCATAATTCATTTACTTCTCATAGATTATTGTGCTTAAATCTATGATAGCCAATTAGCTCGGATTTGGCTTTGGCTTTATTCCTCTTACTATCTTGGATTGTGCTATAGATATTTGCTGATTAAGCAGTCTGCTCAATGCCAATATCAATAGAATCCAGACTTAATGCATCTACAATGTCCTTGATTGCTGCTAAGTACCCCTGCGAATACGTGCCTTGATAGTTTGTATCGTAACCTTGCAATAACAACTCGTTGATTACCATTGAAACATCAGCGTTAACAACATTCACACTTGCCGACATATTTATCACCTCCAATCAAGAAAATAAATATGGACAAAGTAGATTTACAATAACTATACCACAGGTTTCCTGCCATGTTCCCCTCGCACGAAAAGTACCCCTTTCACCAAGGTATTACCAGACCAGAGAAAAACCACGCAAATTCGCCACTTTTTCACTTCCCCAGAAGCACCGCCTGCGGTTTTCGCTTTGTTAAAATTAATTGGATATTCAAAATTTCCAATTTAACTCAGAAACTAAGCCATAAAATATTAGAACTAGAAAAACAGTGTAGAGAAATTGATGCTTCAAAAACTAACTCGGATAAATCTATCTATGTTGAAATCCTGTAAAATGCATGTTACATGATAATGCGAGTAACTCTCTGTGAAAGAGTACCCCTTGACGGAGGGCTTCTGGGCTTGCGGTGAAATGTTTGACTCTATCTGCTCATATACTTAAATTAGCTCCTGCTAAAAATGGCAAAAATAAAAGAGAGCAAGAACTCTCGCTCTCGCCCTCTTTATTAGAAGTAATTTTTGAAGATTTCAATTGTTACTGTGCTTTAGCGTTACTTTCTTGCATCAGCTGTTGTTGCATCCGGAATTACGAAATCCGCCTGCTCTACATGCTGCTTTGCAATCAGTACACTATCTGCATCGTAGTTCTGCTTCTTTGCATCATACAAAGTTAAGCTCGGCATTGAAGAATTTGCACTCTTCAAATACACTGTCAGATACCACTTACCAACATAGCCGTTAGAGAACAACGTCTTGGACTTTGTGCTCTGGCTCGGTCCGGCGTTAATGTCAATCTTATCACTGACTGTAATGTTGCTCATCTTAATCGGTGCACACTTGTAATATCTTACTACGAATGTTCTTACTGTCTCGTCATACCAGTGGTCTCCAGCAAAGCCATCTACCTTCTCGGAGCTGCCGTTTGTGCTGCTCTCAATAGAGGAGAGAATCTCCTTGTTGATACCTGAAGCTTCGAACAGAGCCTTTGCTTCTGCATCAGAAGATACCCCTGCATATTGTCTTAGAGCCTTAATCAGCTCTGCATATGCAGTATCCTCAACAACAACGCCGTTCTTATAAGTAAGAGCATAGCTCGTTGTGCTTTCGATGTTACCTCCATCTACCTTTCCGACAGATGCCTTGTAACCGTTATAGGTCTTAACTACATTTCCACCATTAAGATCTTTACTTACTTGCAAGCTCATATCAACTGCAAGGCTGTTCTTGACCTCTTCTACCCATTTCTGGTACTCACTCTGAGCATCATAGGCATCGCTACCCCATGTTTTCTTGAGGTTGGAATTATCAGATACAACGTCTGTGTAAACTCCGTTACCATTAGATGTTACGAGCTTCTTGTCTTTGTCCTTATCAATCTGGTCAAGTGCAAAACCGCTCAAATCGATAGAGAAATTACCAGATGCGGCTACGTTAACGTTACCGCCTGCGTAGATTACCTGTAAGTTGTTGAACTTCTTACTCAATGCCTTAGCATCGCTGCCTGCTGCAACTGTATCAGACTTCGTAGCACCAGCTAAGTTCTTGCCATTTGCAGCTCCATTGACTGCAATACCGTACATCGCTGTTGCCTTCAGGCTTCTCACCTTTTCACCCAGAACATATACAGTTCCGTGCGTTACATCTGAGTAGCTCTTGATTACACCTGTTGAATCGTCATATTTCCATGCGGACATCGCTACTTCAGGATAGAACTTGAATGTTTTATCATAGCTCTTCACTGAATAAGCTCTGTATCCGTATGCTGAATTTGTAGCCTTTACTCTACCAGTGGAAATCATACCAGAAATAGTATTGGATGCGGTGGGCTTGTCTACTGTTACGTAGCGGTTTATGGTCTCACTGATATTATAACCAGCGTCTTTCTGGGATTCACCAGATGTAAATGGTGTAATCTCAGAGTAAGTTGCACCACCGTCTCTTGTATGATTCAAAACTAAAGCAGCTCTGTTACAAGCCCATCTGAACTGGTCATACCCATTTGCAAATACCCCTGTTTTACCAGAGTTGATGTTCTTAGGTGCTGTAGAGCCTACATTGCCAACAGACATTTTAAGTACATCTGTATAGAAAGAAGTGTTTGCAAAATTCGTATTAGACTTGCTAAATGATGAAACTACATACTTATCTCCGAACGAACCACGAGTCATCGAAACTGCATGGTTTAATGTTACACTCTCAGTTACTCCTCTGAATACCTTCGGGTTTGTAGCTTCAAGAGCAAATATCTGCGGATAGGTCTTAGAACCATAAGGTAAGTCATATTGACCATACAACAGCGTAATTCCCTTGGTAGCTTTTTCGTTATCAATAAGAGTACCCTTATAATCATTTGTCTTGGAAATTTCAAAGTAAGTCATACCATTTGTATCTGAAGCTTTCACTGTACGAATGAAATGACCCTTAGAATCACCTAACAAGCTGGGATATACATAGTTTAAATTATGAGATGCAAGTGTCATTTCGACATTCTGATTTGCCTGCACCATATCATCCTCAATAATATAAACTGTATAACCACAATACTGGTTTGTACCAGCCTCATTATCAATATCCGAATATGCTCTCAATGAAATACTTGTCTGACCAAATGCTGCTACAGGTACTACAGCACCACTCAAATCACTAATGTCAGTAACTACACCGGCAAATATAGTTCTCACCATACCGGAAAGTCTTGCTAAACCGTTTGCTGTATTGTACGGTGCTGATGTTCCAAATACAGCTTCACCAAATCGTCTACCGCTCTTTGTATCATTTGCAGAACCAGTGTATGTGCTTGCCAATGTCAAATCACCACTAGCCTTTGTGTTCGGAACTACAACACAGAACTCAGACTGAGCTGTCTGTACGAACGGAACTTCAACTCGAACGCCTTCCTTGTATATTGAATAAGTTCCAATCTCTTCAGGCTTGCTGTATGTCACCTTACCGTCTTTATCTCTGTGAATTGTCTGCTTGTAAGATGTAACCTTCTGGTCTGGAACTAGAGCCTGAATTGTTACACCAATTTTAGATGCATCATTTGATTTCTTACCATAAGTATCTGCTGCACCGTTTCGTCCCTTTTTGATAGCAACCTTAGAATTATTCAAAGCATATGTTACACTATTAGCTATTGAACTCTTTGTGCTGCTCATATCCCATGTAGTTCCGAAATGATGATAAAAAGGCGTAATACTAGCACCAGAACCAGTTACACCAGCATGAAAGCTTTTTGCAATACTCCAAGCTGCATCTGACAAATCACCAACAACACCATTATCTGTATACGTTAGTTTCGCTGAATAGTTATTTCCGAAACTATAAGTACCCTCGTTCTGATTGTTCGTACCTACAAAAGTCGTCTTAGTAATTGCATTACAACTCTGCATTGCAAATGAATTTATGAAATAATTATACAAATTAGAGATTTTAGACTCAGAAGTATTTGCACTATACTCACCTAAGTACAACTCAGTCATAATATAACCTGACTTATCTAACTCTTTATGAGAATAGCCGACAAGACGTGTATACATGCTGTCTGGATTTTCAGCAGGAAATGTCTTTGCATCTTTATTAGCAAATTTGAACTCGCCTAAATCTGCACCAGTTTTATAGAACATCAGGTTACCATTATTGGCATTACCAGTATACCAATCTAAATCATGCAGACTCTGTAGCAATTCTGAATTGTTCTTACCTGAAACAGAAGTAACTGACTTATCCTTCTTATACTCAGCAAGTACAACATTACCCTTATTCTCATTTCCAGAAACTCTAGTTGACATCTTGGATGTGCCAGACGGTTTTATGCTATTACTGAATAAAGAGATGTTCTTGTTTATGCGAGTTATCGTACTCATGAATGTAGAACTCTCTGAATGAGCATAGACAATAAATCCACGCAAAGTCCATCTTGGGTCAGTATCTGGCATTGATGTTCCATTACAAGCTGCACCTTTATTGTGTAATGTTGAAATATGCACACCATTAAGTAAAACTGAATTGAAATCCAAACTAACAGTTCCAAGTGCACCATCTATAAGACTACCGCAAATGATATCTGTCTTACCACCTATCTTTGGGTCATTTCCATGCTCCTTGGCAAAACTAGCATTTGTCGCTAATCCGCCAAACTTTTGAGTGTAATACCCTGTCTTATACCCCTGTGGATAGTAAAAATCATTCAAACTTACAATAAACTTCTTTGATGTATTTGCCTGTCCTAAAATCTCTACTGGCTCAACAACTAAAGTCCAATCACCAGTTAAATAACTCTCCAAGTCAGTTGGCATACAAGAAGTTCTATAATCATTACCAAATTTAGACGCAAACTGCTTTATAAAGTAATCTAGCTTTTCTGGAGTCATATTATCTCGCAACTGAGTATTACACCAAGAAACAATAGAATCTAAGTTTTTCGCCAACTTATAGCTACTACTATCATGAATAAACATATTCATTGATGGCATGGAATCCTTAAAGAAATAACTTAAACTAGATGTATTTCCGTGGTCTATTATTTGACTCCTAGATATTGGACTTTTATTTCCAAATGGATAAGCTGCAGCCTTTCCATTATACACTGCATCACAGTAAACACCATTAGATAACCAGTATAATGCATACTTCTTGCCAGCATTAAGAACACCAACAGAATTATTTGTTACATCCTTCTCAATTCTATAAACAGAATTCTTTGCAAAATAAATTCTCAGCCCAGTATTACTGCCATTTACACAAACGCCAGAAGTTGCTGTAGAATCTTGACTATATCCATTATCATTTCCAGAAGTGCCTCCGTTACCTTCATTAACTGCAGACACATTCAAACTTGTAGAAAGGTTAAAGGAACTGAAAGGAACATACGCAGCTAAAGATGCCGACATAACAACTGCAGAAACAAATGCAATAAGCTTTTTGCTAAATGTCTTAGTACCCATTACTTATCACCCTTACCCTTTCTGCTCTTGAACTTGAAGCCATTTTTCTTCAGTACAAAAGCACCGCCAGCAATAGCAATTCCGGAACTCAACACAATACAAGCAACCTTAAAGCCACCAGTCTGCGGTAGCGTTGATAAAGAAGTCGAACCATTAGAAGATGAAACTCCTGAAATCTTACCATTTGCTGCGTCTTCCCAGAAGTTATCCTTATTTGTATTACTCAATGCAAGAATATTTTCATTCTCATTTGCATTGAAATCTGCATCTTCAGGAAATGTACCATCTCCAAATGCAGTAACAGTAACTTTCTCACTTGTTGAGTTACCCCAAGAATCTACAGCTAAAACCTCATATACTCCATTAGTTGAAACATACTTAGTAGCCTCTGTTACATCTGTAAATAACTCATTGCCAATATAAATTGAACACTTCTCATCAGACTTAACGGTAATACCAAAAACATCACCATCTACAAGACCTGACTTGTTCTCCTGCTCAATTGTCAATGTTGGTGCTTTTTTATCTGAAAATTTATCATCAGATATAACAGATGAATCAATATTATCAACAGTAAGAACTATGCTGTACCAACTTCCATCCTCAGCTGTCAAATAAATCTTATACTTGCCATTCTCGTAAATAGAAAAATCAGTACTTATAGATTCAGAACCTAAAATATTATCTGCAAGACTATCAACTAACAGATAATTATCATCTGTTGAATTGTACTTATAAACATCGCCAGTCAAAAAGTAAGTACCCCTAGTCAAACTAGCTACAACGTTTATAACACACTCGGTAGATGTCTCACTGACTATACTGTATGATGCATTAATAGATGACTTAACCTCAGCATAGCTTTCCGTCAATGTCTCAATTTTCAAAATAGCCGAAATAGTATTGCCATCTGCACTATATGCTATATACTCCTCTATGTCATCCCCGAACCATGTAGATGTCTCCATTACATCTCCAGCTTTAAACTCTGTAAAAGAAAAAGCTGACATATAATCATCGAAACCATCTGAATAGTAATCAGGAGAATCAAAATGGTCGTTATAGTATCTTCCATCGTACTTCTGTACTACTGAATAGTACCCGTCCTTCTTGGTCTTATAGCAAGAAGTCTCGGTATCTCTTTCGATATAATCGTTATCAGCATCAGCTTTAATACTAACAACTTTTACATCTTCACTCACCGCTGTACTTGCTTCTGTAGATGCCGTAGTCTCCGCAGTAGTTGTATCTTCTGCAAATGCCGTAAAAGCATTGTAACAGAGAACTGAACTGCATAAGATACTAGCACACAGAGTAGCACTGACAGACTTAGCTAATCTCTTCAAAATATTACCTCCTTGAAAACTAGTAACCTGAAACAGTGAAACTAAGGTTAATCTTAGCCACTAAACTACCCACTGTCATCTCTGACAGCCTCTCTTTTTCCTCTTTTGCCTGTAAAGTACCCCTCCTTTAGGGATTCATGGATTTTGAAATAAACTTAAATATTGACTTTATAGTAATCTATATACTGCACTCCTTGTCCGAAGTCTTGCAATAGCTTTCACTAAATCAATCAGACATTTATGTTTATCTGAGGATATAATCCTAGCATATTGCAAACAAGTATAAACTAAATTTGCAAAATCACTATGAATTATATCACAATTGTCTCACGTATACTTTACTTAGATACATATCCGTGAAAATAAGAGTAAAAATAAATAATAAAATAGAAAAGCGTAGACAAGTTACTTTCAAAGAAATAACGTCATAAAAATAGAGCAGAACTCAAGTAAATTAAGCTCTGCTCCAATGAAAAATATATTATAAGTTACTGAATATAAATATTACGCTCCGGTAGAACCGAATCCGCCTTCGCCACGTTCCTTATCAACAACAGATACACCTGTGTCTGCTCTTAGGAACTTCTTAAATACTCCCTGACCGACTCTGTCCCCTGCTTTGACTGTAACATCAAAAGGCAGGAAATTATAAAACGCCAGCATAATCTCTCCGTGATAATCTGAATCCACTACCCCTACACTGTTGGCAAGCACAAGACCACGCTTCGGATTGGAACTACGGTTATAAAGCTCAAGCACCTCGTCTTCCGGCATCACAGAGCAAACTCCTGTGTGTACCAGCGTGGGCTTGAAGTTCTTCTCAATATCTTCCTGTGACATTCCTGCCTTGATGTAATCCTTGATGTTGGAAATGCTCTTGAAAATGCTAGGAATTACCACATCTTCGGCACAAAACAAGTCAGTTCCTGCTGCTGTTTTTGTCTGGTAAGCAGGCAACTGTGCATCCTTGTACGCCTTTTCTCCGTCTTTCTTGAAAAATTCAAAACCTCTCATCTTATTATTCCTCCTGATAGTGTTTTAATATCTGCTTGTTCTGTAAGTACCCTTCTTTGATTACTTCGTTGTCTTAGAATCACCGTACAGAATGAAGTTACAGTACTCCTTTCTGCTATCTTCATTGTCCAAGAAACAAACTAACTCGAACATATCCATCTCGTAAGCTATTGCTTGCACAGCTTGAATATCAAACATATTAGTTCTGCCAGTATCTCTTACAGCTAAAATCTGCTCTCTTACTAAACTCGGCATATTAAACTCCTTTCCACATTCGTACCCAATGAGTACCCCTTTTGCAATCTTATATAGACTTATCTGGTCTAGCTAAACGCAGTACTTCCTGAATCCTTTCACGTATCAGCCTGTTAAGGCTGGCAAAACGCACAGAATTCATACGTCTGATACCCCTATTCTCGAACTGGAAATCACTTACAGACAACAACTTAGCATAAACATCATCTGAGATTAACTGAGGTAAGTAAGTATCAAAGTCCTCATATATCGCAGGTCTTTTTAACTTACAGTATTGCCTGATGCTATCAAAGTCATCATGCACACATCTGCTACCAAAAGAAGCACCATTATCAAATATTGGTGCAAGTCCTTTGATAACAAGCTTATCTGCATCATATAAAAACTGGATATTAGATAAATGTCTATCATAATTATATACTAAAGCATCTAACAACAGTAGCTTTTTGAAATCTTCTAAACAATCTAAACTATCTGCAACAGATAAATAGTCACTTAATGTCACACAATCCTGCATCTCATACGCTGCTGGAAACATACTCACAAATTCATTCGTATATAACTTGCACTTAGATGCTAACTTATCGTGAAACATAACTAAATCATAACTAATATGATTGAACCCTAATGCATCTAACAACTGAGATGCAAAATACTCTGAAAAGCATTCATTCTCCGGATTCCAATAGCCTGAGTACCCTCTTTTCAGGAGATAAATATCATCCTCTAATCTAACCCAGCACTTCGGTAACATCCCATCTGTTCCAAACTCTGGAGAGGTGCTTCTCGCTATTAGCTGATTGGATACCCCTGTGAAAGCGTACCTTGATATTACAGTATTAAAGCTATTTCTGTATAATGAAACATCTTTCCAAGTTAGCTTGCTATCTATAGGCTTTAACCATAGTGTATCTGTCACTGTTAATCCATAAGAAACAGAAATAAAATCTGTAAGATAAGACATTTTCATATTCCTTAATAATCTTGCTATCTCTGTACGATGCTTTGCAGGTCTTCTTGTTTCCAAGAAATCTCGTAAGCTTATATCATGATATAAATCTGGCAATCTTCCAGATAAAATAACAAAATTATATCTGAAACCTACCATCTCACACATAAAATGCATAAGCTCTGTATCTTTATTCATTAAAATAAAAAGCATTATTTATCTCCTTGAAAATTCTTTGTGCAAAAGTCAGTTATCAACTGCTCTAATTCAGTAGTACCCCTTGTTATCTCATCTATCAAAATTAGAGAATCAGCATCTTCCAGAGTTTCCTTTAACTTTAACTCTGCTTCATACATCTCTTCAAATATATCTGAAATAGGCAGCATTTTATATCCCACATCCAATCGAAACAATATCTTCTATATAAAAAGAAAACGGCTCAGCACATTTCTGCACTAAGCCGTTTTAGGTAGACCCATCGCTGGGTGCTGATTTAAGTAGCATATTCCTTCAGCAGCTCTCGCACCTACCAATACGATGCTACCACCTCAACAGTAAAAACTTGGTGAATACACAACCCTCATCAACAAGACTATTATACCATGAAATCTCTAATTTGTCAAGACCATCTTACAAAATTTCTCGCATTTTATCACAAATCTCATTATAATTTAATTATATCAGCCTAAAATTCGGATTATCTAAATTATCTTCAGTAACTACGTTAATTTTAAAAGGCAATATAGAATCAATCTTAATAATATTAAGTTGCATTTTATTACTCATTATATTATCTTACATACAATTCTGGGATATTAAATATAATATTACTGAAAAGAAATATATGACTACTAAAATATACATCTCAAGAATACTAAATGTAAGATACCCACTCATAAAGTGTGAAATATTGAATAAAAAATAAAGAGGTGGCTGTTACAGCAGCCACCTCTAAGAAAGGTCGTGATATTATGTTAGTTCTACTGCAACACGTACTCATAGGTTCAGCCACCTTTTGTGTGCAACAACTCATCAAGATAGCATTAGATGCTATCAAGTAACTACAATACCACTTAACGTAGTTATTATAACATTTATCTCTCTTTGTGTCAAGTCATCTCATTAAGAAATATCAGAAATATCTTAATAAATCAATCAACAAGGTAAATCAATTTACAATTATTTCTCTTGCTTTTCTGCATACCAGAACAAAAATTAAAATCTCCGCTGTAAGAACCTATAATATAGTACCCCTTTCTTACGTATCAGTCAGTATTGGATACCCCTTTGACATCAGAAATTGACCACAGAAACTTTTTCAATACTTACAAACAATATTATTGCTTAGAAGATTGTCTTATGGTATACTCATACTAGCCTCAAAAACCGACGATAGGGCTAAAATAAAGAGGTGGCTGCTGTAACAGTCACCTCTAAGAAAGGTCGTGATATTATGCTGACATTGCAAGCAATTCTTATTGGACTCGCTATCCATATTACATCAAAAATTGTTGATGTCATCGTTGATGCTATCAACTAATCACAATACCACTTAACGTAACTATTATAACATCTAGATACCCCAACGAAAAGAGGTGAACAAAATGGCAACTCTTCAAATCATCCTTACACAAACAGCTGTATTCTGCATCACCGAAATCATTAGAACGTTACTAGGTGCTATTAAGTAACGTAATCATTATAACATTTTTCTCTCTTTATGTCAAGTCATCTCATTAAAAATTCTCAACTAAAAGCAATTCATCTCTATTTAGGCAATTAAATTCATGAGCTAAAATCAAACAATTGCATCAGAGAACATAATATTAGGTGTGAGATACCCCTTTCTTAGGAATGAGTTTTACATAAATCACTTGAGTTTCACTCTACACAGATACTATACTAAATATAACTCTAATGTTATCATCTTCACGCTTGAAATAATCCAATAAACAGACTATAATATGAAATATGAGGAATGGGATATAAGGTATTGAACAAAAATAAAGAGGTGACTGCTGCAACAGCCACCTCTAAGAAAGGTCGTGATATTATGTTACTGTTTATCCTCAAGGAAACAGCTCGGTTCTGCATACATGAACTGCTGAAGATAGCACTCAAGTCTATCAAGTAACCATAATATCAATCAACGTAGTTATTATACCATTTATCTCACTTTATGTCAAGTCATCTCATTAAGAATTATCATAAAAATAGCCACCCATATCGGATGGCTATTTCTATTTATTTATTGACTATTGTTCTCATCTAACATATCGGAATAGTAGGTCTTTATGGTATAAATTAACAGCCGCCACGAGTCCAAGTTCCGTTATCAGGGTCAGTCAGTACCCAAATCGAAAGCCCAGCACCTGTCTCTGGGTCGCCAATGGAAACTCTATCAGAACCCCATACACTACAAAGATTCGCATAATTATCCGCACCATAGACATCGCAACCTCTACCAATCGCATAGTTATAATTACCAGTGCCCTCCCAAGGACTATGCCATACATCCGGCTCTGGCTCTGGCTCAGGTGCAGGGGCTGGAGCTGGTGCAGGGGCTGGAGCTGGGGCAGGCGTGGGTGCAGGAGCTGGCGTGTTATTACTGCTGCTCGAACCACCTGAATTGCTCGGCTGAGCTGCCGCCGTATTACCACTATTTCCACTACCCGTATTATCATTTACCGGAGTCTCCGCAGAACCGCCGTCATCGTTATTGCCGTTATCTGCGTCTTCCTTCGGCTTCTCGGTCGTGGACGTTGTCGTCTCGGAAGTGGATGTCGATGTTGTGGTGGTCGTTGTCGTGGTTGTTGTGGTTGCCTTGGTTGTGCTCGTTGTAGTCTCGGCAGATACAACCACCTCGATGTTATACTCCGTAACTGACTTATCCGTATTATCCTTTACTACGAGTACTTCATCATACTTACCAGACTTCGAAAAGTCCTTTGAGAGCTTTCCATCTCCGAACTCAACTACGATGTTTCCAGTACCCTCTGCAGAAGCATTCAGCATGAACGTTGCACTCATGCTTTCATTGGAATCATCATTCACAAGCAATGTTGTGCTACTCAGCTTATCATAAAGCTCCGAAGCTAACACACGCTTCTTCGGCTCGATTTCAACGCTATAAGTCTTTTCAGCAACTTCTGCTTCCATTGTCAATGATGTTTTTTCATCTGCCTGATGATGATTATGAGTTACAATTCCAGCTGTTGTAGCTCCTGCTGCAATTGTAGCCAATGCCATCGTTGCAATAATAATTTCCTTCTTTGTTACCTTATCTTTGATTGTTTTAATGCTTTCTTTGAAATCAAACATATGAATTCTCCTCTCCGCCATGTGGCGTTTACTAACTTTATTATGCTTTTCTTGGATTCGGGAAAATCTGTCTGTCAAACGCATACCCGTCATCCTTTAACAACATCATTATAACACACGTATCACGATTTGTCAAGGGGTTCTTAAAATATTTTTTACTAGCTCAAAAATTTTAATTTATTGTGCTTTAATTAGTTTCTGCAGCCTCAGTAGCTTCTACAGAATTCTCGGCAATACTATCTTCGACTACGCCATCAACTTCCGGTGTAATTCCATTCGTCTCGCCGTACAAATCCTCCATCGCTTCTTCGTAAGAACCATACTTTGCAACATAATCTGCAAGTTCCTTTACGCTCAAATAATAGCTTTCACAGCTACTGAAGTCAGGCGTATCATATAAAACTGCATCAGTGGTGTCCAGAACCGTCTTAGTATATACCATCCGACTACCCAGACCGCCAATTTCAAGCTGCAAATATCTGATAACACCGTCACAAACTCCAAATGTAGCTTTAGCATCTGAGAACGTAAGATTCATATCCAGTTCTTCCAGATACTTATCCATTAAAGAAATCACATTATCATCTTTATTGTTCTCAGCTTCGTCCTTCAAAGAACCGTACAAACCAAGCGTATCAACACCAATAACACTTGCAATCACGTCAGAATTGATAATACCCGTGTAAAGCTGAAGCTCTTTATCTCCGTTACCTAAATCAGCCGTTGTGGTATCACCTTTCTCTACATCGTGAAGCCCTTCCATGAGCGTATCCATGTATAGAATTTTACGGCTCTGCAACTTGTGAGCATAATCTGATGGTAAAGAAAGCCACTGCTTGTTCTCGCCTTCAGTATAGCTCTGATTAACCAGATACCCCTTGTCATCTGGTGTTAACCAGTCAAACAGCATGAAGTTTGTATTATCCGCATTTTCATACGAAGTCTTACCAAGATTTCCTTCGTCATCTGTTGAATACTGTGTATAACTGCCGTTCTTATCGTTTACTTCAATATAATATGTAGACTCAGACGGCATCGTAATACCTACTGAAACCAGATACGGGTCTGAATACTTTTTCAAACCATCAACAGCAGCTTTAATATCTGCCATAGCTGAATCTTCCAACTCAGTAGTACTCGTCGCCACATCAAGCTCCGCTGTTCCGGTTGCAACAGAAAAATCACTACTTGAATCCTCACTCGTCTTATCTGTGCATCCAACGCCTACTGTACAAAACGCCATCGCAGCTACACAAGAAAGTGCAACCACCTTGATTGAAATCTTATTCATTGTTTTTCCTCCTAAAACTCAAAATTAAACCACAAAATATAAGATTTACATGAAGTATCCCTAAGCTTCAATACAAAATCAGCAACAATACAACTTGTTAATCCCTCTAAACAAATAAAAATACAACACAAGCAAAAAAAAAATACGCACCTTTTGAGTGCGTAATATATAGTTTTATCTCTCAGGAAAGCATAGCCTTCTTGTATAAAAAATTATAAATCAAATCATAACATTTATTTAAATTCAAGTCAGGAATGATATCATTGTCTAATACATCTCTCATAAAAATAAATAAAGCAGTAATCTCTGTATATAAAGTTGGTTTGAAGTCATCTATTTTATTATCTGTAATTAAAGAACCAAACAAATCACACAAAAATCGATTCATCGCATTCAAAGCATTTGCATTAACCTTAGAAGATACCCCTCTCTTTTGCTCCTCATAAAAACTCAGTAGTAACTTCTCAGAACATAAGTAACTCAAATTCGATATAAACTCTTTTATTGTGCTGTTACAAAGAACTACTAAGCAGCACTTTATCAACTCCAACATACCTTCATAATCATCTAAACACATTTTAGCAAGTATACGTGCATCTTCTCCCAAAGCTAAACTTAAATCAGAGTCATGACAAGCATCGAACAAATAATTTCTCAGATAAATGATAAACTTATTTGTATCATCCTCTTTTAGTCCAAGTACACTACGTACAGAAGAACCTCTATAAAATAAAAATCCACCTGTTTTGACATACAAATCGTCCACAAATTCAGAATATACAGCGTCAAACTCTTTCTTGCTAAAATAATTTGTATTTACTTCTTCAAACTTACCTTTCCATACACTTCTTGCAGGACTAATAAATATTCCTGACGATGCACCAGCAAGTATAAACTTCACATCTTTACTCTTCTCTGTGAAATATGAAAGATGCATCATTCCATATTCTGCACGTCCAATAAACTCAATTAAATCAAAATCATCTAAGAAAATATACTCAACATGAAAATCATCGATTAAAGTATTCAAAATCCACAAAATTGTTTTATACTGAACTCCACGTCTTGCTCTCAAATAAACAACCTTGCTTGATGGGATACCCATTTGCAGAAGTTCCAGTATTGCTTGCTTCATAAGTACATTCTTACCAGTAGACTTAATCCCATCTAAAATAATAAGATGCTTATCTGACCATGCTATCTTATGCATTAAATCATGAAAACAGAATCTTTTTGCATAATTATCAGGCTTAAATGGACTATCCACTAGAGTATCACCGAAGTAAAAGTCACAAAAATTAGGACTATTACCAAAAAAGAAGCAAATCTCACTCAGTACGCTTAACTTCGCATCATAGTTTTTCTGACTTTCAATTGTAAAATAATAATCTTTATCCTTTACATAAATATCCCCTGAACTTTTCCTCTGTAAACCCCAGTGATTCGCATCTTCGACTGATACATCCATAACGCCAATAGCTGAATTATCACAAACTCTATAACCTTGTATATCAGCACCACACATAATACGCTTCACATCCATAAAATCACCTCATATTCACAACATTCACAACATACGAAGTACGCCTATTGAAAATATATTCATCAAAATAATGCTTATCTGCACCTGAAAATATATACTTTGCAGAACAAAAATCACTATCCATAAACCAATCCAAATCCATTTCTGGTCTTGCACATTTAAATAATCTATATTTAGCATTTGTAAAGTTATCTGCAAAGATATACTTCATTTTGAAATGATTATATAAACTCCTCAATAAACCAGAAACCACTTTAAAACTTGCACCACCCTCAATAGAACAAAATGCAACTCTACTTAGTGGGATACCCCTTTGCAATAGCTTATTAGCAGTCTGTTTCATGACTGCTGTCCTAGCATTTTCATCTTCACCAAATAACAGTGTTAAACAGTTTCTATTTCTAAATCCATTGAGAATCTCATCTGAATAAGTACCCACGCTATCGTTTGTTAAACCTAGGTACTTTTCCAAAGAATCTCCAGTATATACTCTGATGCACTTTTCAAGTGCAACATCTTTGTTTATCAATAATGCTAATGAGGAGCAAATCCAGTCATCTAAAGAAATATCCTTAACCTTACCTCTTCTATTCTCCTCTTGTGTTTCAAAACTGCCATGATTATTGTACAACTGCAAGCTAGAAATCACATCTGGATTTATATCATACTTATCAGCAGATTCTAGACCTATATCTACTATACCTAACCCAGTATTCGTATCAATTCTGTATCCTACAAGTTCATTATCATAAATCAGACCATAAGCTTTCATTCTAATTCCTCCAAAAATTCTCCGATGTTTTTGTAACATACCTCGAATATTTTATTTAACTCTTTATCCTGCAAATCATCTTCTCCAAAAATATCAGTCAAACATAACTCATTATCTCCAGTTATTCTCCTTATATGCTCCAACACTGAATTCAAAACCTGAAGCCTAGTACACTTCACAATTTTCGTTCTTCCAGTATACAATAATGTTCTTGATGTTGGTTTTAACGTATCGCTTACTTCCCTATCCGTAAGCCACTTTAAATCTGATAAATAACTATTACTTGTCGCCTTAATTTCATATAAATCTGAGCTATTTAAAACTAAATCTATTTCCTTTCTATCATTAATACGAACTTTAGAGAACTTCTTTCCTGCAATAATTAAATCACAATAGACCAAGCTCTCAAGCAGGATACCCCTTACAGCTGAATCCATAGAATTTATCAATATCTCCTTTGTAACTCCAGCAATATTCATATCCTTGATTGACCTTCTGAGCACTTTTACTGTATCTAAAGTACACCCTCTTCGTATTGCAAATGGTACTACGAACTCCATACCTCCATCTGGAGCTTGTACTAAGCACTCCAAGTCTAGTAGAAACTTCTTGACACTATTTATTTCGTCTTTTGTATACTGACCATTGATAAAAGAATATTCCTGCATAAAATCATAAGAAACCTTTTTCAGTATCCTATCGAAATCTGGCAAATCTTCCGGTAAAATTCGTTTTCTTAGAGCCTTTCGTGCAAGACTTAAGTCTGATGAAACTAACTTACTGTTTACAACTCTAGGTGTAATAACACTAGAGTATCTCTGCACACACTTGTACAAGAAAGACCGTGCCCTATCCTTATCAGAATAATACATATCACAAAGTGCTGAGTACCCTTTGTCACCTAATCTTGTATTCTCAAAAGCATGAAACATATTATCAATAATAGATGTATTAATGTAGTCGTGTAAATCTCGTTCTATCTGTAATTTATCATCAAGACAATTCCTATCAAATAATAAACCACCAGAACTCATATAGCTATCTATACTAGCTCGTGGATAAATATTCTTAAACTCCTTATAAGAAATATAACTCGTGCTTATCTTGTTAACCCTATCGTATAAAACTCCGTTCATAGGAGAAATAAAATAAGCTGAATTTGTGCCAGAAAATATAAATCTCTTATCTCTGAAAGTGCCCTCTGTATATAAAGACAGTGAACTTTCATCTGTTTGCGTATCCTCTACTTCATCACTTACTGCATAAGTAAACTCATCTACAAACAAATAGTCAATATCAAATGCCTTTGCAATCACTAGCAAGAAATTATTTAGCACTGACATGTGAGTACCCTGTTTCACTGAACAAAATAGAATCTTGTTGCTTGGTATTCCTGTATCCAATAATTTCTTTATAGACTGCAACAGCAATACTGTCTTACCAGTACGTCTTACACCATAAAGTATTGTGACACTTTTTGTGCTATTCAGTCCTGTAAGCAAACTATCTAAGCAAAATCTCGTATTAAATTCACTTACAGAATCTACAATACTAAATAAATCATCTCCAATAACTACAGTACTGAAATAGCGACTAGAAATGCTTATATTTGTTAGTATTGCTAAGGCTATGCATATTCCACTCTTGTTTGATATATCTCTGACTAAAAAATTATCTGCTTCATCCTTTGACTTAAGGATACCACTGTGTTTATACAAATCAATACTTGAAAATATGTCTGGTTCTATCCTATACCTGTCTGCTGTAGCTATATCTATATCGACTACACCTAACCCAGTATTCGTATCAATTCGATAGCCTACTACACTGTTTTCATATATCAAATTATACGCTTTCATAGGATATAACCTCCTTGAACAATCCTCTCTTTAGAAATTCATCTTTATTTATATAATCTATAACAACTAGCTTGTCTATTCTAAATCGACTTCTTCAATAATATTTCAAGAAAATCACCTACTTACCCTCGACACGCTCCAAATATAGGTCGTCATACGTTGCCCTACCCATATTAAGCTCCAGCATATCTATTTCTCGATATACTTTCTTTCCTATCGCTTTTAATACATCAACGATATTTTGTCTGTCTTTTGGAATAATTCTATCCTCTACCCACATCATTGAATATCTTGAATCCAGCTTTCTACCTTTCGTTGTGTAAAATACCCGAACGAAAGCAGGCGGCTTTTCAGTCTCAATATCGATTTCACGAAATTGAATATTAAATTTATTCTTCTTATCAGAGTATTCTAGGTATCCCCAGAAATTACCCTTGGAATCCATTATTTTATACAACCTCATTGAAAATGCCTTTCTCTTTTAACAAACCATACCTGTAATTTATGATACTCCACAACAACTCTATGTGTTCCTCAGTTAAAACATATTTTAAGCCATAAAACACACGTCTCTTAAAACAATCCGTTAAACTAGGAACTCTAAATACAGTATCTACATAGTTTAAATTCCTTTCTAAACTTATTCCTCCTATAAAATTATTCGCCTGAAAATCAGCTGTATAATCAAACTTCTCTAGCAAAACTTTATTTGTTCCATACTCAAATGTGAAACTTCGACCATTATCAAATATCGGTGCAGGCTTGGATGCCCCATCATTTGAAACTATAATTTCTACATTCCTACCATGTCTATCTACCCCTATTATAAGATAATCAAACACAAATAAAGAATCTACATACTCTTTCCAACCCATACGAACCATGAAATTATATGGCTGCTCTTTCTCAAGTTTATTCAGCTGATAAAATAGATGTAATGGCATGGAAGAACTAGTACTCGGAACAAAATTCTTAGATTTCGCTACAAATGTAGTATGGACTTTATTATCTAGCATTACATTAGACATCTCGCCTGTATAACGAAGCACTGGCAAGCCAAGCAATCTTCCTACCCTACTCGCTATGACCTCCATAACAGACTCATTACTCGTAAACCTTCCACAAGAATAATCAGACAGCTTATAGTAATATTTATTTTCCTCATCAATATATTTCAAATACTACCCTGCAGGACTTGCACTGCTGAATACCCAGTTGAAGTCTTTACAATCCATTTCAATCACCTCGAATCAAAAATAAGAATAATTTTCAATAGATACCCCTTTTATCAGAGGTTACATTCCTAAATATTAAATTAGCCGTCATTCAAAAATATCGAGTGACGGCTTTTCTATATTATATGCTAATCTCTTAAAAATATTCAGTAAAAATGATGGAACTTTTACGTGCCTACAAGAATTCCTGAAAAATAATTAAGATTCAGAAATTTCTAATAAATCCATTTTCTCTACCTCATCTTTGAAAAAAGTAAAGGCAGGTGCAGACTTTATTTTCGTCTGATAAGAAATAATCCACTCGTTCAAATTTTTGGCATCTTCAAGATAAACTGAATACGCTTCAGCGTTTTGTTTCAGCTCTTCAACATTCTCATTACACAGCTTTTTATACTCAGAAATTTTTGAAAAAACTGAGATTCCGTTTGCGGTACAAATTAAAAGCACAACTAAGCATCCTAATGGCACTAGCTTAAACAAAAATTTCACTGTTTTTCGTAGTATAAAACTCACCAGAGATGCTAATATTGACAAACATAAGAAAACTACTGCAAAAGTCATAAATCAATCAACTCCTATCATATAATCGCCACATTTTGGGCATCTCCGCAAGTCTAAACCAGAAGAAGTGCTACATAGCGTGTGACAATTCGAACATAGTAAATAATCTCCAGTCATAATATCATGACCTTTATGCCAAAAAGCAACATTGCTATACATATCTGACATGAAATTGTTAAGTGCCCTTCTTAACTGCGTCTTATCAGCATTTTCTGCAATATCTTCAAATTCGGACTCGATAAACTTGCTGAATTTTAGCCTCGCTGCCTCTAATGTTCTTTCCGTATTAGTATATTGCATTGATACCCATCCTAAAGATTTAGAAATATAAAAATAAGTCAGACAGCAAAATAACTATCTGACCTATTAAACATCTTATGCTATAATACTCTTTTCGTTGTGTGCCAGAATCACTACCCCGTTTAGCTTGTTTAATAAAGCTCGGTAGTTCTTCAAAGGCATACACAATGCAGGAAACTCATAAGTAAATACATAGTTCTTATAGACAAATACCGTATGATAGACCCAAGATACAATGTCTCGATAATAGTTTGAATCAAATGGGATGGTAAACTCGTATGCCCTCTGTACATTAAATTCAAAATTGTTATCAAACACTGAAAAGCCTGTTCTTGAAAAAGTCATTACTTCTCCAACGCCTAATTGCTGTCTGATAAGCCATGCACGCTCCTTACAGTACCCTGCTTCGGGAAACTGCGTTAATGCATTTCGCATTGCATTAAATATCTGCTGCTTCTCAGGCTGAGTAAGCACACCTACATTGTTCATGCCTGAACCTTTCTCTTGTAATAGTTGCCTTTATAAAAGATACCCTTATACAGGTCTTCCTTTTCGCTCTTCATGCCTGTTGCAGGATTCTCCAGTACAAAAGTAACCTTAGCACCATTTGTCAATGTGAACGTAGCATACTTGCCACTGAAATACATCACAATGTCACCATTCTGCATCTGAGCAAACTCACGCACATTTGTCATGTTCGCAATGCTTGGCTGGATTCCTGCAAACTCGCCACCAAGAAGAACCTTTGTGCCAGTATAATCCTGAGATACCCCTTTGACCTTGAACGCTCCCATGATTTTGTCTGCATCAGGGATTACGTCATTCATTGCTCTTACCATCTGAATCTGGCTGATTATACCCTTCCAGATTTTCTTGATGTCTGCACGAATATCTCCAAGCTGCCAATTGATAACTGCCGGAGTACCCTCTCTTACTGAACCCCAGACACGTACCTTGAAATCAGAGGGCTTCATCTTCTTCTGAATTGCATACATCGGGTTGCACAGCTCTGCATATTCCAATCTTGGAATAAAGCCAGTTCCAGCAGCTTTCAAGTTTGCATTGACAACGTTAAAAAGCATCTCCGGATTCTGCAAAGACTCGATATTTGCACCAGTTACCTCGACATCAAAGTGCAGGTCTTTATCGTACTGCGACTTTGAGAACTTGATACCCATTGCCTTTAACTCTTCACCTGTCATGCCTGTTTTAAATACACCCTTCATAACTTGCCTCCAAAATAATATATTCTCGCATAAAAATATTTTTCTCATGCAACTACTATCTTAAAATAGTCTTTCGACTAAGAATAAACGCATGTAAAAACAAAAATACGCAAAGTAAAACTTTAATTATATCCCAAGTATTTGACGCTAAATTACTTGAACTCTAATCTCTCGATATTCTAAGACTGCCTAGCAATAAGTTCTAAAACTGACTTGTTACAATATAAACCACAGGAATCTCCAAGGAAATCATCGTGACATCTCTTGAAATATGACTTATCTAAAGCAGTTAATAGAATATCATTTCTTACAAATGAATAATCACTTGAGATTTCTGTCTTATCACTACATGATATCACAAGCTCATTTAAATTTAGACTTGTCTTTAAACTTAAATAATGTCTTATATCACTGTTCTGGACGTTAGAAGATACCCTGTTTTTGCACTCTACAGCGTAGAGCCCAGAATCAAAGCAATCTCCAACTGTATAAACAATATCTAATTCGTTTGAATCTAAGTCTCTATACTTATCTACTACCCTGTACAGATATGTCATTCTCAGCATTAACTCGTTTTCCAGTCTAAAATCAAGCAATCCAGCATAATCTTCAATCTCAGTTGAAATTGCATAACTTGCAAACCAAGGATACTCAAATAACAATGCAGGAACATCCTCGTCTACTCTATGCAATACTGCCGTATTATCTACACCTAAAGCATTCAGCACTGAACTAGTTGCACCGTCTATTCGTCTTGCAAGACCAGCTGCAAACAAAACCTTGCATGTTTCAACTATATCTTGCTTGGATAATTCATACTTCGCCTTTAGTTTCTTGAAATCAGGTATAGAGGACTTAATTTTCCTTGGTAAAGCAGGAATATCAACAAAACTTCCATCGTCTTTTCTGTATATAAATTGACATAGAGAAATATATTTTAATGCATCAAATATTTTATTCGTACTTGGAATATTCATCTTTTCAATAGAAGTCCTGCGTAAATAAGAGTTTAATGTATCTTCCACTACTGAATTAATATAATTAAGCCAATAAGAATCCTTTGTATTCTGCTCTACAGTTATATTACCACTTCTGAGGAAATTTAATAGTAACTCAGGAGAAGAAGATACCCCTTCCCAACCTATCTGTTCTGTATATGAAATAGGTGGTAACTCTATTGTTCTGCCTCTACCAATGCGAGAACTCAGCTTTGAAACTGATAACTTAACACTTCCTGTTATCGTTATCAGTATCTTAGCTGAGTATAGCTTCGTGGACTCTATAAAATCTGCAATAATATCATCTGGTACTTTGCAAACTTCGTCTAAAAATACTCTGGATACCCCTTTACTTAAACATTCTTCATAAAAAGACTCGAAATCAAACGTTTCAGGTATATCTGTACAGTCCATATAATAAGACTTGCTTGGTTCTACTTCACATAGCTGCTTTAACAATACTGTCTTACCTACTTTTCTAGCTCCTAGAACTGTTGTGCAGCCGTTAAAATAACTTATTGTCTCTGTCTTTTCACAATAGTCATAATACTCTTTCAAAATGTCATAAGCAAAACGCTTTGTCTTTATAAACATTTTTGTGTCTCCTTAAATCATACTTTCAAGTCAGGTAGCTGCTTTAAAACAGCATCTTTAATAGATAGATACTTCATATTCAATCTTGATTTCGTATATCTGAAGTCAGTTCCTGAAGTAATATCTTTAAGTAGTATAGTGTAAAACTGTTCCCAACTTTCAACAGGTTCAATTAAAGTCTCCATTGTTGGACATATCTCTTTTACATGTTTCAAATCACAAAAATCATATGTTCTACTCAAATAAACCTTTCTTACAGTAAACTGACTAGGTAAAGCATTCAGCAACAAATACTCAAATGACTCTGGTGCTAATATCAATATTCTACATTTGGAAACAGAAACAGCTAAGGAAAATAATGTATCTATTTCACTACCAAAGGCAGCTCCATCGACAATAGCATAAATATTTGAATAGTCACTAATGCGAGATAACACAGTATCAAATACATTACTCTTACCATTAGCCGATATACAAGAAACATCTTTAAGTGCATTACTGAAAAATTGATACCCTGACTTACTATCTTCGGTAACTATTAAATTAGGTTTATCCGTCTGCACAACATTGCTATACAAAGGACGTAGAATAGTCTCTGTATATGGCTTAGACATGTTAGTATATTTCTTACTACTCTCCAATTCATAAATCTCATTTACGCTATAAGGTATCCCATTTAACTTATCCCTTGTCACAAGTACAAAATAATTATCAGAACGCTTAATAACTGATGCAAATTCCGTAGTACCCATATATTTGAAAGTCTCGTCCACAAAAAATATTCTCCCATGAACATTTTATAATGTCAACTTCCAACTATCATCATTTGTACTATACAAGAATGACAGACCAACGTCACAAATACACCTTGCAGTATCACTTGCAACAGCAGAACATAAATAACTCTTCCCAGTAGCACTATCTCCCCTGATTACTGTATACTTTCTTTTTACGTCAAACTCGTACTTTACATACTTGTCTTGAATAACAATATGATACTTTCCAATCATAAAATCACCTAAACTTTGCATATGCTTGAATAAGACTCATTGTATCCGTCACAATAGAATCATCATTCAAAATGTGTATGTCGCCATAAAAACCATACAAGTATAAACTTATAAGAGAATTCATTGTCAAAGTAATATTTCTCACAGCTGCAATCTCAGGTAGATACTTAAAACAATTCTCACCCATAGCATATAAAGAAACAATTTTATCCTCATCGCTAAACATCAGTGTCAGTAAAGTCTTAGTACCCCCTGACAGCAGCTTTGGAGAAATTGAACCCAAAACAGGTGATATGATGTTATACTTGCTGACTACTTCGCATTTATCTACACCTAGAATTACTTTCTTAGCAAAATCAGTCTCTAAACAATCATCATCTACACAGTGGTCAAAGTACCCATCACCAGACCTAAGCTCGTCTTTCAATGAACCTATATATAAATTAAACATTTTCAAACACCTCAGTAAAACTATTGATTGCTAAACATCTCTATAGCATAATCATATCATGTTTGCCTTACGAACACACAAACTCTTATCCTTATAATCAACTGTATACATACTAAACCCATTGAAATTCAATGTAAAATATAACTTCATGCTTACAATAACAATATCAACATTACTTACAGCATAGTCAAGCACGTTCTGCGTCAAATACAAGTCTGCGTTATCAAATATCACTACTTTTGCACATTTACAAATATCCTTTAATGCACTCTCAGGATATTGCATTGCACTCGAATTAAAAAGAATGCAATTAGTGCCCATTGTTATATTCAAGTACTCCTTCAGACATTTAAACATAAAAGACTTACCATCGCCAGATAATCCAGTGAACAGAATTAAATTATCTTCAAGATTCAAATCAAAGTCTATACCAGAAACCTTCATATTGATATTCATGATGCTTATCACCTACCCTCTTTGTAAATCACGTTCAAAAAATCGGAAAAATTAGAGTACAAGATACACTAAACACAATTAAAATCAATTAGGTAACCCTTTTCTATACATTTCACAAATGTCATGCCATGTTAAAGTCTCACCTTCAAAACGAATCCATGTAAAATCATCAATCAAAACTCCATGAGTTATTCTTGCTATATCTAAAGGCTCATAACTGCTTAAACCAAGACCACGAAGTAATTCATCTTTATCAGCCCTACCACGCTCAAAACATCTGGACTCAAAAAACTCTTCCAACATTGTAAAATCAACTTCTTTTTCTCTTCCAAATGCAGTTATGAAAATATCATCTGTAAAATTTTCAAACTCAATACTTAAATCTGACATAACATCAACATGGGTGCAAAGTGTATCACGATGCATCACATCGAATGACCATCTTACTTCTTTTGTTCCCATATTATCCCCTCCAATTTACTACATCTGCTAAGCAAAACAGATGTAGCTCTCATAAATTCCTTATTCTTAAACTCCACGTATTTTGAAGATAAGTCATCTCTGAATGACTTAAAATCTATCACTAACAGACTACTATCAATATACTTAGCTTGTTTAATAAAATCAGTAGAAAATGGTTTAGCCTTCACCCTAGTGCAAAGAAATCTCACAGGTGTTCCAAAAGGGTAATCGTTAGTATCTGATAATAAGCTTAGTCCATTATCAAAAATAGGGCACAATCTCCAATAATCAATACCCTTTATTACACCCATATTATTGAAATGTCTATCCTCATTCAATATTAAAGCATCAATCTTCAACATATTGCTTACATAGCAAGATACATCCAAACCAGTCAGTTCTTGTACAATACTAATAACCTCTCTACACTTATCCTTACCCTGATACCCACTTAATGACAAATTCAACTTTTTCTCTGAACCATAAAACAACTTTAGTAATCTTTGAAAACTTACATACTCTTCTTCGGACTTTAAAAAATACTTAGAATAACAACCAGTTAGACTAGCAGAGTCTCCTATACTGATATTACATAAACTGTAATCTACGAAGTCTATATTATCAACATAAGACAGAAAGTCAGCAACAACAACCTCTGCAATACTCTCATAGCCAAGCATATCAGCTTTTATTAGAACATCATCTACAACCCACTTTCTCTGAGTACCCTTAGAAGTGCTTGAATTAAGCACTTCATTTCTAAAACTTACATCAAACTCCTTAAACATAATCTTCACTACCTCAAATCAATTACTCAGACCTATAGAATAACACAAATCATTCTCAAAGATACATATACAACTTTACTCGTCACCATCTGAACTTGCCTGTATCTTCTTACTCGACTCAACTGCTGTATAAATCGCCATATTCTCCTTCAAATTAGTTCCTGGCATCGGATGTCTCACAGAATCTCTTGTAACTGCAGCTACTTGCTCCTTAGACATACCCCTACGTTTATCTGCTGCAATGGCAATTCGAGCTAATTTTAAAGCTCTCTTTAAAGAGGACTTCTCACTAGGAAGAAGATTATTAAAGTCCTGTTCGGACATCATTATAGTTCCCCCATTACGCTCAATGCAATGTAGGGATATATGGCAATTGGTGCAGAGTGTTACTAGATTTTCTAGCGTGTCCTTGCCACCTACATGAACAGGTAGAATATGATGTGCAGCTATTAAACCTAATCTCACACCGACCATTCTTATACCACAACAACGGCAAGTAAAGTCATCCCTAGCCAAAACAGCCTGTCGCAAAGCATGGTCTAACGGATGCCGTTCGCCAACTTTCTGCTGGTCTACAAAATCAGAATCCGGAGTAGACATATCGCTGAAATCGTCTGAACTTACTTCAGAATCATCATCTAGGTTATCAGCCATTTCCAGAAGCTCCAAAACATCTTGGTCTGTAAGCTGCTCACTACCCTCTGTTACATCACCAGCAACTTCTTCTGCACCATCAACTGTATCTCCGAAGCCTGTAGCATCATCTTTCCCAAGCTGGTCTTCATCCTTACGCATTTTTTGCAGCATTTTGTAACAAGCGTCAAGATTCTTTTCACCACTTAGCAAAGCCTCTTTTACCTCGGAGTAATCACACAACATCACGTCCTTTAAACGCATTGCGTCACCAGCTTCAAGCTGCAACAAAAACTCTAATGTACCTGGAGTTATAGCTGACTGCAGTTCCAAAATTCTATACAAATCCCAGACCTCAGACCATTGTCTTTTCTGCTGACGATTCAACATCAAGGATAAAGGCAAAAGAAGCTCCATACCCTTCTCCTTATCCTCAAAGTCCCATACAGTCGCACAAATCTCTGTCATGCCATTTTTAATTGCACCAAACATACGGCGTAAACCGTCAATCAGAACGTACTTATAATCCTCAGTAGCATCTTCTTCAGCAACCTTCATAACATGAATCGGTGTTAGGATACCCATGTCCTTGATACTCTGAGTTAAACCAATCATGGTTTTCTGTCTACCACGCTTTGTTGGTTCACTCAAACCAATTTCACCAATCTTGATTACCTCGGTACTAAGGCTAAACTTATCACTTGTTAAACTCAGCAGATTAAGAGCACGTTCCTCAGTTCCGTCCTTCGTTTCTCCGTAGTCAACATAATCATCTGCATTGATTCTTGACTCATTCTCAGCCTTTTCATACTCAGATTCATCGACATTGAAATCCTCAGTAGTATCTTCTTCTGAATCTTCATCGATTTCGCTAGAGGTATCAGATACCCCTTCATTGAAATCTTCCTGTTCTTCGACATCCTCGTACTGTTCCTCAAAATCTTTGTCTAATTCCTCAGAATCCGAGGACTGTTCTTCCCAATCGTACTCATCATCTTCATCATCTGAGTCTTCTTCTGAGCCCTCCTCAGAGTCATCTTCGGAACTCAGCTGCTCCTCTGAATCCTCTGACTGTTCTTCCCATTCATACTCGTCATCATCTGAGTCTTCAGAATCTTCCGAACCGAAGTCATCATCTGACTCACTTTCGTAGCTGAAGTCGTCTTCTGATTCATCTGAGTCCTCAGAATCAAAATCATAGGAATCCTCGTCATCTGAATCTTCAGAGTCTTCAGAGTCACCTGATTCTTCTGAGTCTTCAGAATCTTCAAAGTCTTCCGATTCTTCTGAATCACTTGAACCGAAATCATAGGAATCCTCGGTATCATCATCGTCATAGCCGAAATCCTCGACTTCTTCATTCATCTCATCGTTTTCAAAAAGTTCAGTCATATAAACTCTCCTTTGTTTTTCTTTATTTACTGATGGATTTCCTTACTAATAAAGGAAATTATAAAAATAGCAGGACAACTAGACAAACTAGTTATCCTGCTATAGCATGTATTATTAAATTACTTGATACTTACTTATTCTCTTCAAGAAGTTTATGTCTCAACAAAGCAAGGTCAATAGCATTAACAACTTCGTCACCGTTCATATCCATGTTATCACCGTAAACACCAACCTCATTTGCATTCAACAACCAACTCTGGAGAAGAACTGCATCTGAAATAGAACAAAGACCATCTGCATTGACATCGCCAATCTTCTTTCTTGCCTTTACACGGTCTGCCTTGCTGTAATGAGCCTCATCGCTGAAAGTCAAGCCGCAATTTGTAGCGTACTCCTCTGCTACAGTACCCTTCTTGCCAACAAGCAGGAAGTCTGGAAGTGCACCATTATCACCGAATCCAACACCACAGCCATCCATAACCGTTACTGAATCCGGAATTACAATCTCACGAAGCATAGAGCAATTGTAAAATGCATCAGAACCAATACTCTGCAATGAATGACCAGTCAAGTTTCTGATGTCTACATCATTCAACTGGATGCAACCCTTGAAAGCATTAGAACCAATGCTATTTGCAGTAATCTTTGCTGTACGAAGCTTAGTGCAATCTCTAAATGCACCAGAACCGATTTCCGTAGCTTCCAACTCTACAGATGACAGATAAGGACAATTAACAAAAGCTTCCTCCCCAACAGAGTTTGCATCTGTAATCTTCAAAGACTTAATTGCTGTACCTGCAAGGCACATATCACTGAATTCAACAACAGTATCCAATGAATCAATCTTTTCTAATGAACTACAATTTACAAATACGTTTTCAGGAAGAACCTTAATCGGATTCAAAAACTTGACTGACTTCAAAGATTTACACTCACTAAACATTCCTGCACTAAGCTCAGGAACTTCAACAGATGTCAGAGAAGCACAGGATGCAAAGTTGTTCTCGCCAGTAAATGAAGTAGAAGCATCTGCCGGAATTGCTTTCAAAGCTTTGCAGCCGTTAAATGCATCGCTCTCAATCAAGCTAAACTTATTGTCCAAATCAGTCAAACTGGTGCAATTCTTAAAAGCTCCAGCACGGACAATCGCTGCCTTCTTTGCTGTTACAGAACTCAGTGCACTGCATTCTTGGAACATACCCTCAACAATCTCAGAACCTGTAAACTTTACGTCCTTCAGCTTTGCATCATTCGCAAACAAATAGCTACCAACAGAATACTCGATTCCATCTTCGATTGTAATATCAGCAGTTTCAAGATTCTTGCAGTTTGCAAAAGCATAATCGCCATAAACAACAGTATTTCCGACAGTACCCGAAATCACTAGAGAAGTGATACCCGAATTCCGAAATGCTGAATCACCTACAGTAGAAACCTTACTATTCACAGGCTGTGACAAACTTGTGCAGTTCTCGAAGCAGTTATCACCAATATCCGTAGCTGAAATTTCTTCTTCCATACCCACTTTTGAAAGTGCAGTGCAATCCATAAAAGCTTCATCACCGTAAATCTTTACGAACGGCAAATCAAACTTCTTCAAAGAAGAACAGCCGCTAAAAGCAGCATTATCAACTACTGTAATGCTTACTGTATCCTGCTTGCCAAACTCAACACTCGTCATAGAAGAACAGTTCTTAAACAGATTTTTAGGAATTGTTGTTTCATTGGATTCTCCGAAGCTAATTCTTGCTGTTTCAATCTTGGAACAATCCTCGAATACCCCTTCTCCAATACTATTTGATGTAATAGCTATATTCAGCAATGAAGTACAGCCCTTGTAGGCAGAATCTTCAACAGATTCACAGCTTGTTGAAACCAACTCACGCAAACTAGAACAACCGCTGAATGCACTCTCTTCAATATACTTAATCTGAGAGTTGGAAGTATTCAAGGTCTGCAAGTTTGTGCAGCCTAAAAAAGCTTCCTTGCGAACTGTAGTGATACCCTCACCGATTGTCATTCTCGTAAGAGAAGTATCACCATAACACAGCTGCTCCGGAATCTTTGTCAGCGAATTCGGTAATGTAATCGACTTCAAAGAAGTGCAATTCGCAAAAATCGCATTACCAAAACCATATCCCTCTGAACTTGTAACTTCTACCCAGTCTACCAGAGTTTCCGGAAGTCCCTTTACTTCGACCAAACTTGTACAGCCATTAAAAGCACTACCACCGATAGATGAAAGCTTATCATTGAAAGTAATATCTGTTAACGCTGTACAGCCTTCAAAAGACTGCTTGTCCATGCTCACCAGATTAGCACCAAGTTTCAAGGTCTTCAAACCAGTACAGTTACTAAAAGCAGAAGCGTCTAATCTCAAAACATTATCAGGAATTGTCAGGCTTTTAATCTGAGCATTGCCTTCAAAAGCACTCTCCCCGATAACAATTGGATTCTTTGATTTTGTTAGGTCGTTAGGGTAATCTGTCAGAATACAATTTGCAAATGCAAAAGAACCAATCTCAGTGATATAACTTGCATTTGTAAACTTTGCCAAAGACACCTTTGTGTTTGAACAAACAGAATCCGGTACTTTTGTAAAGAAGTTATTGAAAGTAATATCTTTCAAACCAGAATCGGCAAATACACCAGTACACATTGCTAACACGCTATCCGGAATCGTCACACTTGTAATATAAGGACAGGAACTAAATGCATTATCTCCAATGTATTCGATACCATTCAAATCAATGGTCTTAATGTTAGTACCCTTGTATGCCTCTCCTCCGATTACTGTAGCATGTGTCGGGTCAACTACAGAATACTCCTGTTCTTTGAGATAAGATGAAACAGCTGCCGGAATTGTAACTTCATGATACGGAACTGCCTCTAGGTCTGTAGAACCACACTTGTATACACCTACACGATAAAATTTCTCATCTTCAACAGTTGTAATACTACCTCCACTAGCCACCTCGTGAGAGATAACAACCTCAAAGACACCATAGACCATCTTGTTGTCTTCCGTCCAAGTGGAAATATCATTTCCCTTAGAATCCGTAACATTCACAAGATTCATAGCCGTAGTATATTTGGAATTATCCATATAAGTATATGAACTATCCGCAGACGCTACAAACTCAGTCGGAGCAACAATACTCCAGTCTGTAAACATCTGAGCCGTAGGAGCTGCTAAGCTAAACACCGTAATGAAAGCTGTCAGTCCTGCCAAAATCTTCTTCATTGGAATACCTCCATTTCGTTTTCCCAATTAAGACTATCTTGGACAAATCAAGCACCAGCTATACTAGTGAATACCCCTGCTAAGAAGTTAATCTTAAATGCGTAGAACAAACCAACTGTTAAAATCAACAACCAAAACATATGTTTTAAGATATTTAATATATCTTGTTTGCTTAAAGACATATTCAACAGTATCGTTATCTCTACATAGATTGCCAGAGCTAATTTCCAAGAATCTAAAATCGGATTTAGATATTTTAACATCAAGAATAAATTCAAACTACCCAAAATCATTGGTGCAGCTGAAGATAAACAAATCTGCAATGACTTAAAGATACCAAAACCTCGTGGTGTTATCTTAACCTCACCTAAATTTCCATTCTTCGCTTTCAATCTAAATAACACAATACTGTTAACTTTTGCACCAGTCAACAAAGCTACAACAGCATGAGAAAGCTCATGATGAGCAATCCCTATGAAAGTCAGCGTAGCAAAGAATCCTCCACACTTCTTGGCAACTAAGCCCCTCAAACAATCTAATAATTTACCGTATAAACACAGGCAAATTAAGAATATCAACGCACTTAAAGCAGAACCTACTAGCAAATCCGCATTCATCTACAACACTCCTGAATATTTGACTTTTATTTAACACTATCAAGCACAGATTCATAATCTCTATCCTTGAAAGCATCAATCAAATCCATTGTCTGCTCATCTAAGATACCCTCTATGGTGCAGAAACCAGCAGAGTTCTTATCAGAACCAGAAACAATATCAATATCCCCCTCTATCAGAAGTTCATCGTCATCTACAGTGTACTTGTCAATCGATTTTATACGATAACAAACATCATCTACAGCAGTTTTGCGAAAATATAGGATATAGTCATCACAAAATTCTAGTCTAGACGATAAAATAACTGTATGCGATTTTATATACTTATCTGCAGCCATAATTCCAAATACAGCTACAAAAATAAATATCAAGAGAACAGTAAAAGGCAACTTCGCAATAAATAAAAGAATCATTAATGCAAATGCTAAAACTACCCCAATCGCTGATAGAGGTATAGCATGCTTTACAAGTCTTTCATCGAGAAGTTTACGCTTTGATGGTATCTCGTATGCAATCATTAAGCGTCTGCCTCCTCTTTCTGAGAGTCCTCTTTATGAGAATCCTCATTTACAGAGTTCTCACGAATCTTCAAAGCATTCAGCATACCCTCATACATTTCGTGATATTCTTCGCAAGTACCCCTTACTACACACTTTGTCTTTTCAGAACTTCTTCCGGTCTCGTCAATATACTTGATTCTACCCTCTAGAACAATCTTATTGCCCTTCTTATTTACTGATGTCAAGTCATTGACAATAAAGGTCTCAGGCTTCTGCCCCATGATATTCACAAGACCTTTCTCCTTATAAGTAACTACCCCAAACTTGTCAATGGAAACATCGCTCCATTGATACCAGTCAAAGAAATTACCAACAAAAATCAGCAAAGAAATCAGTAATATCAAAGATATAACAAGATATAGATTTACGAAACCAGTATTAGCATACCTAATAACCAGTGTCACAGCTAAAGCTGCTACTCCAAGATACCCTACCGTGGCTAGATACCCCATGAACGACTTTGCTACAACCTTTCTCGGATGAAGCTTATACGTCTTTGAATTCTGACTCAATCAAAACACCTCTTAATTCTAATTATTAGAGCTTTTAAACTCTTAGACAATTAGAATTAAATCGGCACTTTTATAGTCAATCAGCACTAGGATTTACTACTTCTGAGAGCCAACCATAAGAATCTGTATCAAAATCTGGAATATCGAACGGACAATGCTGTGCACAAGCATCAATTACTTTGTCTGGTGTGCGACTCACATAGTATCTATCGTTTCCACAAACTCCATGTGACCTACAAAGATATTCAAACCAATCTCCGTTTCTCACGCCTACTGCTTCCATTTTAGGAAAATAATCATCACGTCCAACAACAGGAACTCTCTGCGTTACGAAAGATGGGTCGAATCGTCTATAGTAAACTTCCTTATGAGTTGTGTCATCTACGCCAGCAATATCTGGATACTCCCCTCTTTCCATACACTTCTTCCAGTTATCCCAAAGAGGTTTTATTGCCCAATCAAACTCACCACTCAAACTAGAAAACTCATGATATAACTCTGCAATTGGTATATCCTTCCACATGATATACGCCTTGCGAATTCTATCAATATTCTCTATACGTCTGTAAGACTCAGCAACCATACTTTAACACCTCCTTGTATGAATCCTCTAGATCAAGTCGTAAAATAATATGTGCATATCGCATAATTACTATATCAACAAAAAATCGTCTAAGCTCATCTTGTATTAATGGTGAACTTGAAGCCTTCTTTATTGCATCTGCTATACTCTTAGTGCCCCTCCTCTTTAAAGATTCATAAGCGTTTAAAGCATGCTTATCTTTCGTACATCTTCCAATATACTCATAATAGTTTGTACGCTTCGCTCTATTCTCTTTTGAACTCCACACCATAAGCAAAGATGCTGGAAACCTCTCTGCTCTGTCAAATAAAAACTTCTTCTCATTTTTTGCAAACTCAGATAAATTCTGAGTGACATTTGGAAACAAAGAAGAACCATTATCATATATTGGTGCTAGTGAGTAACCGCTTTCACTGCAAAGATACCCCCAGTTACCATGATGTCTATCCCTGTTTGCTAATATTGCATCTAGCATATACATCAGCCAAAAGCGTTCTATCACAATTGGTTTTAATGTCTCTGGTATTTTCCTATGCATCTTTATCATGTAAACAACATCTTTATAAGTATAAGCCTTTGTTGCTATGTCCATATCTTCACTACTCTGCTCTGTATCTTTAAAGCTTCGAAGCTTCACACTTTGGCTAGTAAAATCCTTCAATAATACACAAGTAGAATCATAGTCCTTAGCACGTATCAACATAGTTTCATGTGCCTGATACCCCAGATTTCGTATAAACCTAGAAGCAACATCTTCACAAAAACAAGAAGCATCATTCTTTTCCTTAGCAAACTTGACTATATAATCAGAACCTCTATATGTTATACCAAACTTACTAGTTCTTCCATCATATGTCTTACTGTTTCTAAGACTATCGAGCTCCAAGGACACATAACTGCCCTTCTTTTTCACAGCATTGTTACAAGGACTTCCTGCTGTACATACATCTGATACACTGAACTCTTCTGTCTTGTGCTTATGACTAACAACTCCGTTTATCTTCAAAATAAAATTTGTGCAATCTGGATTAAACCTAGATTTCAAAATAAAAAGTTCGTTAATTGCCAACGTTCTTTTATAAACTTTGCCATTATCAACTATCTTACAAACCGCAAAAGCATTCTTACCATCTTGTTTTATAAGCTCTAATATAGTTATTTTCATATTAAGCTCCCAAATAATCAATCTTTTGCATAAACATAAGAAGCTTCCTCGATAATAGCGTTCCTCTCAGAGCTGTTCAAATCAGCATCCTTTACCAGTCGCTTAAACTTACCCTTAGACATAAAAGATAACAAGTCCTTGCAGCCAACTCTCGGAATTGCAATACTGAGCCATGCCTTCTTGCTTCCCGAAAGAGCAGAATCATAAAATTCATAGCCGTAGTCAAACGGCAAAATAACAACATCAGAAGTACCGTCATCTGTATGCAAGAATACCATGTTATAATAAGACTCATCAGCTGAAACCACATATACAACAGCTCTATGCTTCTGTGTCTTCTCGTTAAAACATCTCACAGAAATAATAACTCCGTCTGTAGGATGACTTGCTGTATAGTCCAGATACCCGTAAATAGCATTCTTCTCCTTCAGCGTGCAATCTTCCATCAAACGTAGATTCTTGATAGATACCCCTTGCTTGAGAATTCCGATTAGGTCTTCTGCACTCCAACGCTCGCATACCAAGTCATTGGTATCGATGATTTCATAGAAGCTCGTTCCAACTTTTCCAATACAAATAAACATAATAAAACCTCCAAGCTAAACATTAAAAGCTACAAAAGCAACACGAAAAATAAACTTACATCATATACATCGTATTACTATTGCAGCTTCTATAAAAATATTATAATTGAAAACTAAAACAAATACTTCTATAGCACTCAATGTATTTTTAAGTATCTGCTAGTTTTCACGTAAGTATCAGCATATAAAATATAGTCTCGCATTAAAATGAACTATAATCGTAATCTTCATCGTCACCATTATCTTCGAACATATGCTTAATCTTCGCATCAGAAAGCGGTGTACCATCCATAAAACAAGGAACTACCCCTGCTTCACCGCCATATCGAAAATAAACAATATTATTCGGATACGCATCCAGAATAATCATGTTATTCGGTTCATAAAGCGGTACTCTCCGCACTTTATTTCCGGCTGCTGTTGTTACACCAAGCTCTTTCCAGTTTGCAATCTCCTTGATGTCCTTGACATAGTTTTTATACTCTATAACCTCGTCCTCATCGCTAGCAAACTCAATCATATCTGGTTCATCTGCAATAATTGCAACAGGGCTATACTTCATTTTACCATCTGTCCAAAGAATTGTCTGAACATACCCATAATATAAATCCTGCTGCCAGAAGCCAACCTTCAATGCAATATTTCCGTAATTATACTTATGACCGTCAGTACCCAATGAGTTGAACAACTCTCTATCGTCTATCTCGAATACAAGACCATCTGTATAATACTCGTATCCACCTTCATCGTTTTCATCCTGCTTCACTTCTTCTTCACAGTCTGCAACAATCTGCGGCAGGTCGTCCAACAAGGTCTCCTTCGATACATCAGGTATTAACCAATACAAAGGTGTTGTAAACCCTAAATTCTCCAGAAACTCATATTCCTCCGACTTTGTGTTAAAGTGAATATCATCAGAAACAACCTTATATGCAACGAAATCAAGCAGCTTTGTTTCATCTTCTGAAGCTGAATCACGCAACATAGAAGCTACCCCTGAAAATGCAGATACAATATTCGGATTGTACTGTCTCGCCTCTCCAAGCTTAGACAATGGTAACACAACTTCACCACGGATTTCAATCATCGGATAATCTGCTAAGTCATCGATGTTTTCTAGCCCCTGCTTTTCAAGTATTGCAGTCATCTGAGAAGTAATATTGTGACCTCCAGATGCTCGCATTCTACTTGTTGCGTCTTCAATATACCCATAACAATAAACTATACGAACTCCGTGACCATTTTCCTTACATGACACGTGAGCGTCAAAAGATACCCCTTTTGGCAGTCTATCAACAAAATCCTGCAACTCTTGACAGTCATAGGACTTGCAAGTACAAATACTCATCATCGGGTATTTCTTTAGTAAGCTGTACACGTCTTTTTCAAGCTCTTCCTCTGATACAGGCTTATCGGAATCTGACCAAAGCTCACCAAGGATTTTCGCATCTGGATTTACCTTCTTTAAAATCTCGCAAAGTCTATCATAGATAACGTCTACAACAATAGGGTCTCCGCCTGTAGCAATAGCATTATTGCACTTATAAATGTAGTCTTCAAGTTTTTCAACTTGAGAACTGTCTAAGGCATCTTCTCCGTTCAAATCGCAAAAACCGATAAAGTCAGCTATCTCTAATCTAAGATTAATATTATTCATGATACACCTCAAAATAAAAATATAGAGTAAACACTAAAATGTAGATATATTAGAAATATATCATGCAAATTAGCATCTACTCTATATCAATTATATTCGGTATCATATCAGAGAATATTCAAATAGCCATCTTTGTAAACAGGCTTAACAATATCCCATAGAGTAAGCATACCGAATTCATCTACAAGTCTTGCATTTCTAAAATCAGTAGAAAAATCCAGATTAGCTACCTTCCGTTTCTCAGGGTCTACTACTCGAAACCATCTGTACCAGTAAACAGGAATGCTCATAGCATTAAACTTAGACAGATTACTACTTGTAATATCTACATTTACTGCTCTCGTTCCCTCAAAGTAAAAATCCTCAGATACTCTGCCAATATCTACAGTACTGAAGTTTCTTGGTAGGATACCCCTTACTTCAAAAATTCTTTTCTTAACAAAATTCCTAACGTATTTCTCGTCTTTATAGAAGAACATACCAGAATATCTTTTTCCATTAGAATCTGATGCTACTTCCATAATAACAAGACCACATTCAGACTTACTATCACAACTAACCTCACGGAAATTCGGACTAGATGCAAATATCGTTCTTGAACTGTTGTAACCTTTGATAACTATGCCACTCTTCTTGTATTCCCTAAGCTCTGACAAAGTCACACGCTCAATTACATCGTCTTCAGTATCTAAAACATCTGCCCAAAGTCCCTTCTGAGTATCAACAACTACAAACATACCATTTACCTCAAATTACAAAAACTCTTTAACTAAAAATCATTGAAGATGAATAGTTTCCCACACAGTGTGCAAAAATAAAAGTACACTGTTATGTTACCACTAACTGAGGGTAAAGTCAAGTAGTACTGCGGCAAAAAACGAATGCCACCATTTAGACAAGCATGTCTAATAGAAGTTGGACATTCTTCGACCTTTTCCGTCTTTGTTACCGCTACTCCAGTTTGACTATAACAATACTTTGAAACAGCCGCAATAATAGCACTCTTTGTATAAGACTTCGGAATCTGGTCATACTGTTGCTGCTGTTGCTGCATATTGAAATTGTTTCCAAACAAATTAAACATATTATCACCACCTTTCATGTGTCAAGTTTATACGTTTATTGCTTAACACCGCATATATTTATAATACGTTCAGATGACTTCAATGACCATTCAAACATATTTAAATCGAAAACGCTGAACTTATGCGAATAAGTACCCCTTGCTAAGTGACCGTTGCGGAGTATCAAGGCATTTGTCTTTGTATGAATCTTCAAATCAATGCCTACTTTTACTGAATTATGCCTTGTTTTGCCGTCACAGAGAATATAAACATCTTTCTGACCACCGAATTCATAATCGCCATTTGCATCTTCCTTTGCATCTGACTGTAAAATCACGTCATGAATACCTTTTGATACATATCCTATGGCTATTTCAGAACTGAATAACAAATAATAGTCATCTGTAACCTTTGAAATAGTAAATGGAGTACCCTTTACTTCCTCTACTAATGCATTGCTGCAAACCTGTGGAAACATCAACATCAAATATTCAGATAACGCCTTGTTTAAATCAATATCTTCAGTATACTCCTCTGACTTGATTACACCAAGTGTATTTTTATCCACAGCAATAAGTTTATCCAAGTCAATATTATACTCAGAAAACTTTTTCGATATAGTATCCTTCAATTCATCAGAATTATTGAAGTAAATATCGAAACTCAGTAAGTCACAAAAATAACTCTTATAGAAATTATACATATCCTGATAGCTATATGTGTAACTCGGAACGATTCCTGCACTTGCCAGATACCCGTCCCAGTCATACAGAGCATCCACTACACCCTTATTTCGTAAAAACCCAGTAAAACGAACTCCAGTCACATCTCCAGATGCATTTGAAATCGTATTCAGTGAAAAAGGATGAATTCGTAATTTAAATCTCTTCATGAAAAGTACCCCTTGCTTTACTTCTTCTTGATTGTCCGTTTATTATAGAAAACTAGATACCCATAGCCTTGCTCATAGTAAGTAAAGCCATTCTTAACGCCAAAAATACCAAGCTTAGATGTATCTACCAGTATACTGATAACTTCTTTCGGATGTTTCTCAGCCATACTAACAAGGCAATCTTCTATGCTTCCATCAGGAAAATCTTCAAGAACAATCTCACTATTTCTGACTATCTCGTCATTCATCATAAGAATATCGTCCTGGTCTTCGATGAAATACATCTTTATATCCTTCAATTTAGTAGAACTTGATTTAACCTTTCTGTCCTCAGAGTTTAAGTGCATAGCTAAGGCTAAAAGCTGTCCTGTGGCATCGCATATATCCTCGTAAAAGATTTCTAGCTTCTTTGATTTCTTATCTTGCATATGCTCAAGCATAAAATCAAATTGCAGATATTCAAGTATCTTCTGACACTCAAATTTTGGATTCAACTTATTACCAAATTTCATAATCTGGCGTAAATCTTTAATCCACTCAGCTTCTTTAAAGCGATAAATATAGTCTATCATCACCTTTTCCTCTAATACAAGCTCATCAATAACACAATTCAATGCTAAGAGCTTTCTCGTTGTATCAAAGTTTGTACCACCGTAAACATCTTCGATGATGCAAACTTCCCATTGATACCCCTGCAACAACTCTTGCATTTTCTGCTTGAACTCTTGTCGCATTCTAGCCTCTGCAAGATAACTGGTCTTATCATATTCCATATCAATGGCAAAACCATATGTTGTGAGCTTTCCATCTCGCCACATTGCTATACCTGTATGGTTCTTAGATATATCAACTCCAATGCCACTTTTAAAAATCTTCAAGATATCCTCGACATGTGGTGTCTCTACGCTGTTAAGTACCCCTGTTGGGATGTAATCAGATTCCTCATCATCAGGATTTTTCACCTCAACTGGAGCTTCCTTTACTTCGACTGGCTGCAGACAAAAATCTGCAAATGACATCTCAGGCAACTCTTACTCCTCCTACTCTCAATGCAATTTAATAAGAAAATGGTCTTTCCCATTTGAACTAGTTGCAAACCTATATAAATCAATATCATCACGAGAAAGATACTTAAAATTTTCTCTCCCTATAATTACAATAAAATTGCCACTTTCATTTGTGTCTGATACAACTTTAGAAAACCTTGAACTACCTACTACTTCCATATCGTCAAAAACAATGATGCTATCCATTGAACCTCTCATTAGAATTTCCCAATTCTCATCTGCTCGAATAACATTTCTCGATGCTTTCATTATAACATTCGGTGCTGAAACATTTAAATTTGAAACAAACTCTGTTTTACCAACGCCGCTATCACCTGTTATAACTGTAATTCTTCTTTCAAACTCTATTCTATAATGACAATCTGCAACTGTTAAATCTATAAACTCCATAACATACCTCAATATAAATCAAAGAACTCCAATGAAAATTCCTCAGCACTATGAATATGCTTTCCATTATTCATAATAATAGCTTCGAACTTCTCTGGAAATATCATATTATGCCATAACGTAATCTCTACATCTTTCATAGTAGAAATCCAAACTATATCCTCGGAACAGTTATCTCCACACTTTGTAGCGTAAAAATTTTCATTCATCGTATACATCATAATGACAGCTTTGCAACCACAAGACAACCTCTCAGTAGCAATTGCACCTAAAATTGGTGACTCAATATACTCATCTTTTACTGCATCTGACTTATCTATATCCTTTATAATCTTTTTAACTACTGGGTCATTAAACCAGTCTTTAGTCTTGTTCACTCTAAAACATGATGTTATATCTGTTACAAGACCATCTGGATGTCCACCTATCCAAATCTTTAACATTAGTCATCCACCTTATCTTTCTCAGATTTAAGAAACATAAAACTAGCAATTGTAAGAGCTGAAAATACAGTAGAACAGCCAAAACAAAGTATCTCAACAGCTAGTTTAGTTAACTTCTGAGAATCAGCATAACTATCCTCTAAAGAAGAAATCAAATCAGAAGTATCATAATCATTATCGGTTGTAAAAAACTCTGCATGTTCAGTGAACTTTGTCAGAATAGTATTTGTTTTTAAATAACAATCAAAATAGTACCCATCGTGCGGCTTCTCCTCAAATACTTCCTTTGTTGTCTCCACACTATAATCCAGCAAGCCAATATTAAAATTGGCAATATATTTTGTATTTCCATCTTCCTCAGTCTGCTTATACTCTATGGGAGAACTTACTGCTGTACAATTTGATATAGCATCATAATTCACATAACTTAAAGTATCGTACTTCATACGAACAAGGAAAAAGACTGTAAAGTAAAACAAAACCGAGATAATAGTTACAACTCTTGCAACATTAACTAATGCTAAACTCTTTTTCTTATCACACATAACTGGAACAGAAAATAGCATATTTACACCCATAACTACACCACAAATAATAAATAAAATAGATAACAGCATAAGATTTCCTCCTCAAACCGTTTTCTCAAATATCAGCATCTTTGGATTTCTACACTTATAACCTAATGTGCTAAGCCCTTCTATTTCATGTTTAGAGATGCTTTTTAACACACAGGAATAATACTCAGGATTGTTCTTATGCACTCGAACATCGTACTCAATAGTACCCCTGTTACTCTTTCTAGCGTCAATAATTTCAAACTCATCTTGCTTTGTACTCATAATTCCCTCCTACTAAATTTGATACTATTTCCATCATATCGAATATCAACAAGTTTTCTATTCCTGATATTAAGCTTAAAAGGATTTTTCATAGCTACAAATACAATCTGGTCATCTCTCAAACTATCTGCTATTTCTTGATTGAAGTATAAGTCTGCACTATCAAAAATAACAACATCAAAAGCATTTGCAGACTTAATAATGTCGTCTGAAGAAAGATTTATTGAACTCGAATTAAAGAACTTACAAGATACATCGTTCTCTTTGCACACCGATTCAACTATTCGAAAAAAGAATGTCTTACCTGAGCCAGATTCACTCTGAAACACATAAACTCCATAGCCAAAGGAGCAATTCACAGAAACACCGTTTGTTCTGTAAACTTTTAATCTCATATCAAACACCTCCAGCATACTTCTTATATAAATCAGATAATATCATAAATACATCTCGATGCTCATAGCTCTTTCGTAAATCTCTGCTTATATTCCACTGAATCTACTAGAATTCTAATGTCAAAAGCGACTTGTTCGTTGTCCTTAACGTATATAGTATCCACTTTAAAAGTCATATATCTCATCAACTTTCAATCATTCGTAAAGCTTCTTCTTTGTCGCTGCCATTTTTATCGTAGCAGTGTTTAGTATGCCTATCTTCTCCCTTAAAGATATGTCTTGCCGTCTAGCAGGTAAAATTTCGTCTTTAAATTCACTTAATGAATAAGACTCCATAGCAGACATTATTCTTGAAATTTTGTCAACATATTTCGATTTTTTACGCTCATCTTCACCACTATTTTTGTAGGTAGAAGCATCAACTCCGAACATGTCACATAACTCTAACGCTGATTCGTCCATAGAAATTCGACGATGATGATATTCATACTGCACTCGCTGATGCATCCGAATTACATCGCCTGCTGCCCCACAACCAAAGCAGTGGAATACCCTAACTCCACGTAAATACTTATGGTTAATAGTACCCAATGACGGATTTACGTCATCGTGAAAACAACACACAACCGTATTTGACGTGTGAAAAGAACTCTTTGCAAATGCAGGACTAAGAGGTTTCACATACTTCTCATAGTAATCTGCAATATTTATCACAGGAGAATCCCCATCTCCAGTATAAGTAAGCACAAACTCTTGCAAATCCATGCAGAACACCTCCAAAAACAAATTAAACACTCTATACACTAAGGATTAACAAAAAAGTGGCTCAAGATAAAATCTCGAACCACTCTTCAAGGGGATTAACGACTATTGCACAAGTAATAGCCAAGAAAATGTCTTACTTAGTGAGCTGCATTACCTTTCTTTTTTGCTCCCAAAGCCATACTGCTCTTTTGCCAGCTTACCTGAGCCTCATTCCAAGTGCTTGCTACAGTAATAAATACACCTGTATTTGTGGGACTCAGCATCATGCTTTCAAACAGCTTACCACCTGCATGCATAGCTTCCTGTGGAGTAACCATCTTACCAGCTACTCCAATCAGATAACCCCATTTATTCAAAAGATTCAATGCAGTTCGGATATCTACACGAAATGCCGGATAAGCAATACCCTTATAGGTAATTGCAGGAGAATCATTGATGCAGTAAACACCAATCTGACTACGGAAATTCTTATCTGCATTCCGCATAAGGAACTTCTCAAAGGATGCACTACCCTCTGCTATACCCTCTCGCATAGCTGCGATGTCCTTCTCAGTAATCAGATTTCCATCTACAAGACTAACAGCCTTGAGAAGATAATCCGGATTAACCTCTACCAGCACAGCTTCACCACCATAAAGCTTTCTCAGGATAACATTCTTATCACCTTTCAAAGCTTCGCCGTACTCTCTGCACTTTTTCATTTCCTCGAAGCCCCAAAAAGCACCGTTTACAATATTCGGCAGTGCAGTGATAATTGCAAACTGCACACTCTCTGGCAACTTCTGAGCCTTATTTCCACAAGCTACGCTCTTTCTTGAACCATTTCCAGTTGTATTATTCATATTCGTACCTCCCAAAAAGGATAAATTTTATTCAGTGCTAAATTAAAACAGTATCAAAAAATACAAAACAAATATTAGATACCAAATTTATAATCCTAATGCTTTCTTTGCATCATTTATGCACTTTAACTGACTCTCAGTTACATAGCCTACATTTATTGCATTATCCAGAGCCTTTGACAACAAAAACAACTTAGAACCCTTATTGTTATAAGCATCAACAACATCATCAAATCTACTGCGAATAGTCCGTGCATCTTCTGCAAGACCGTCAATGTCTCTTACTTGTATTCTCTCTGCAATGATACCCTTCTTTACGTTGCTCACAGGTTTTGCAGGTTCTACTGATTCTACAGGCTTTAAAGAATGGCTTTTTATGCTATCACCTTGGATACCCTTTGTGGAAACAACATGGCTGCCGCCTGTAACTACTTCGTCTCCACTAGAAATATCAATATCCCTAGTTTCCATAACTACAGTCTTTTCAGTTGGCATCTGCAATGCTTCCTCTGTTGTAATCTCCGGAATAGTCGTATCTGATACGTTCTCCGATTTGCTCTCTGGCATACTCTCTGGCATGCTCTCCATAGCTCCTTCGTTTGTAGCCTTATCTAATGCACCTGTGCTTGCAATCAGCTCTTCCTGATACTTTCTTACAATCTGTAGATAAACATCTCTTGATTTTAGAATCTCCTTTAAACCAGTCTTGATGTACCACATCTGCCTTGAAGATGCTGGCTTACCGTAAGACTTCAATGTACCTAAGATTTTTCTAATCATTGCACTCTTATTGTCAAGAACTGCGACAGAATCTGGAAAATTACTTTCAGCATATGCAACACATGCAATCATCTCTGCCTGAGTCATATCTGGGTCAATTACATCTAAGAAATTATAGTTAAAACCAGCTATATACAGCTTTTTCAGAACACTATCTGATGGTTCTATCTTCTTAAGCATTGAATATGGATGCCTTACATGATTTCTTAAATCTTTGCGAACAGCATCTACAGCTTCGTCTGGAGTAAGTACCCCTTCCTCGTTTTCTTCATCATCAGCACTTTTCAGTTCGCTTAGCTCCTGCGACTCTTTATCCTTCTCAACAGCTAATCTATTCGCCTTTCGCTCCTGTGCGTCAGACATGGCTTTTAACTTTCTCTTTCTTTCATCATTGTATTTTGAATAATAGGAATTAATATCCGCTTCAAATGTACCTATCTTAGCATCTATAGTAGATTTCAAAGACTTCAAATGATTTATCAAATCATCAATTGTACAAATCGGTGGATCGCATCTATCTCCGACATAATAATTATAGAAATTCAACATATGCGAACTTCCATAAATCTGCTCCCACAGACTCTTTAAAGCTATTCCAGTAGCCTCTCTGTCTGACTTATCATAAAGACCGGTTTTAGTATTGTATTCATGAGCACAAATATGCATATCATCAAACCTAGGATAAACTCTTAAAGTACCCATTAAGGCAACTAACTCGTTAAGCTTACCCATATATTCTGGTGTAAACCTGATGTCATCGAAAGTACCCCTATATCTAATACCAGTTCCATTAACCTGATTAAACAGCATCGGATATGAATTATAAGTCTTCATGACTTCCTGAATATCTTTCTCGTCACTATCAGAAGTACCCGTTATGGAGTTAAAGTAAGCACGAGAAGCCTTATTCTTCATACCTTCATCACGGTCTCTTGGGTCTTTTGAATACGGATTATATGCATAAATTCCGGCTAACTGTATTAAGAAATAATTCTCCACGTAATTTCTGATAAACCCTCTGCTGCCACCATAAATTGATGCTCTTGCATCTGTTCCTTCGATGGCTGCCTGCAAATTCTTTGTATCAATTCCTTGTACTCTCTTGAGATTTGCAATTAGAACCTCAGTATTAAGATTCTTTGCAACATTATAGGAATGCGTCTTACGCTTTAACAGGATGTCCTGCACCGCTTTTACCAGAGAACGAGGATATAGCATACCAAGTTTCTTAAACTCATTGCAAAAACTGAACAAGTTATAGTCGATATCAGCAACTTTTCTGTGTGTCAATATCTGTGCACTTGCTTCTCGAAGCACAATTTTAACCATATCATCAAACACAGAAAAGCTAGCCATTGCATTTGCATATCTCGTAGGGTCTGACATAATAGTATACATATGCTTCATCTCAGCAAGAGAGCGTACTTGCATATTTTTGATTTTCATCAAGTTCTCCTTCGGAACATCAAAGAAATCTCCAATGCAATCAATACCAAACTTAATGACATGACCAGAATAAATCAGTTCATCAATATGCTCCCAGTTAATTGAACCCAAGTCAGAACCCCAGAACTCAGTATCAAGGTCTGCATAGCCTACGTCCCATGCAAAATGCAAGAATCTTAAAGCATGACCAAATGTGCAATGCTCTGCTCCGTGATACTCCATATCAATAAAGCCTGCATATACCCAATCCTGACCACCTTGACGCATTTTCTCAAGAAGCTCTTCCTTCTTTACATTACCTCCAGCACGCTTCGTAACTTGCAAATTACCAGACTTAGGTGCACCACCAAACAAAATCTGAGATGACCACAAATAGTATCTCTTTAAAACATCTTTCTGCTCATCAGTCAATAAAGCATAAAGCTTATTAACATAACTCTCTTCCTGTGTATCTGCTGTAATATCTTCGTAATCTTCATAGTCATCGTCTAATGGCTCGAAGTACCCATCCTCGTCTTGTTCGTAGCCTTCTGAATCGTCCTCGTCATCTGCATAGTCAAAAGCATCGTCTTCGTCATCATCAGAATCTTCATCGCTATCAAAGTCATCTGTGTCCTCTGAAGAAACATCATCATCAAAATCAGATGAATCATAATAATCCTCGTCTGAAATCAGGTCATCGTCCTCATCATCTTCAACACTTACAAAGTTTGAATCGTCATACTGGAAAGTACCCTGTTCAAATAAAGGCTGAATACCAGCAATCTCTATGCCTACTTTCAGAAAATCCATTACTTCTGACTCGTCACATACATCGATTACACCATCTTCCGTGTCCATAATAGCAAAACCGCCGTATCTAACAGCTATCAATTTAAACATCACTAATCACCCCTTTACCTTATAAATATTTATTATTTCTTTTAAGATACTTTCTGCTTCTTCAGCAGTTTTAAACTCCTTTACCTGTAACTGACTCTTTATCTCTTCCTCAGTTACCATAACTGTAGTTACAGTCTTTGTACCGTCACCATTATCTACAGTTGAAACATTCTCGACTAAAGGTAAAGCAGTAAACTTAGCCTTGTTTTCTCGCAAAAAATTCTGTACTTCTTTGTCCTTGATAAGACTCGTTGAAAAATCATAGTAACTAAAATCATTAGTACCCTTGTCAAAGACCTTCGCTCGCATCCCTACAATCTTCCCGTCTAACGTAAGAGTATAAAGACAAGACTTGCAGACTGAAGCGTAATACTTCTTTATGGACATCAGAACACCTCCAAAAATAAAAGAGAGATTTTATAATATCAATTACAAAAATCTCTCTAAAACTAGCTATTAAATTTAACTCTTAAAAGCAGTACATCTCGACAAAACTCATAATATTTGGCATTAATTTATTACTCAACAAACAAAATGGAGATACACCTACATAGGCATATCTCCATTCGCTAATATTCAGATACTATAAATACAAATCTTAGTCAGTCACAGGCAGCGTATTGATAGTATGAACCAAGAACTGAAGCAGTGCAATCGAGTCGTTAGTTTCCAAAGTATCATCTGCATGACAATCCGAATTCAATCTAGACTGGTCATTTAGCATAACTGCACCAGCAATAGCTTTGTTCAACAAAACCGCATCTGCGATATCAACAGCTCCGTCCAGATTTACATCTCCATACAGCCGACTACCAACATCAGCAGTAGCCTTTGTTGTAGCTATAGTTCCACTGCTTGCTGTATCACTTGTACCTCCAGTGGTATCTGTTGTAACTGTAGTCGTTGTAGTCGCTACTTTCGCATTAACTACAATAGTACCCGTTACTTTTGCATAGTTGTCATCATCAGGTGTGTACTCCCAAGGAAGATTATTTTCTCCTTCAGTGAGCTTTTTAATCTCATCTACAACCCAAGAAACCTTTCCTTCCGGAGTATCTTTGCCGATAATCAAATCTGGCAGGTCATCTCCGGCAGTATAGTCCTTATCCGGAATGCTAACATCTACATTCGGAATTGCCTTAGCAATATCAAACTTAACTTGCAGTTCCAATGTAGTATCATTGCCTGCTGTAATTGTCACATTCGCCGTTGTAACTCCAGCTTCCTTCGGTGTTCCGGTAAGAACACCATCCTTAAGCTCAATTCCTTCAGGTAAACCAGACTTAATCTGTGTAGTACCCGATGCTACAGGAACTGGCTGAGTCTCAGAAAGTTCTATAGACTTAATACCACCAACTTTTCCTGCATTACCTACTACATCACGCAAGTCAGTATCCTTAATAGGAACATTGTATGTGCCGTTTACAGAAACTGTAGAAGTCTTACCGTCTTCAAGAGTAATATCAGGTGTGATACCCATCTGTAGGTCGTCCATATCTACATCTCTGTAGTCCTTTGTAAATGAACCTGCAACTAGCAGCTCTGTATCAACATCTTCTGCACCACCAGTAAATGTACCCAAAGCAGAAATAGTGTAATTCCCAACAGGTAACAGGACATCGTAATCGCCATTATCTACAATATAGCAAGCTCCAGCCTCGTATGCGGCTGCAGGAGTCGAGTAAGAGCTATCATAAATTAAAACTTTACCCTCAATGCCATTTGCCGAATCTGTCTTTTCATACTCCTCATAAACCTTCGTCTTTGTGAAGTCCATTAAACGAACTCTAACAAGGTCAGTGCCATCTGCAAGCTCATATGTGCAATCAGGTAAGAACAATGTATTGCCAGAATCACTGGAAGTCGTTACATTGACACGTCTTGCATCTTCTATGCAGTCACGTTTCTCTTCAGAAACGATGTTGTAGCTATCTGCATCTCCAAGATAGTCTGTAACAACCTCTCTAATCGGAACTAAACCATTCGTTGTAAATCTGTAAGATGAATCATGCGTCACAAAGGTCATCTTGCCATTGAAGAACTCAACAAAATAGTCACTACCCTCTGCATCAAACATCTTCTTGATAGACTTATCTGTATAGTTCTTAAGAGAATCTACAAGGAATTCGTCATCTTCAGAATTGCTGATTACTGGATACTTGTAATCTTCCTTTGAAGTATACAATGCTTGCAGACCAGAAGCATACTTACCGTCCTGTTCACGCTTCTTAGAGGAATCAATATCAGATACCCTGTCTTTGGCAAAGAAAGGTGAGATTGCATAGAAATTTTCCTTTTTAGATGGACTAACTACAATCTTACCAGTAGAAGAATCTGTAATATTAGCTAAATCATCCAGATTAGCATAAGCTAAATTCTTATACGATGAAGCAATATCCTCCACTGGATTAGTCTTTCTAAAAAGCTTGCAGTAATTATCGTAACCAAAATCAGAAATCATATTCAAATACATCTCTGGGTCATGATGCGTATTAGGAGATAAACCTTCACACAGATACTGTGACAAATTCCATCCTGGAACAAAATATCCCTCCTTATCAAACACCTGAGGTGAATGGGGTGCAGGATATCTCAACCCATCATGACCAGTTGCAGAACCATCTACGCCATACCCCGACTTCATTGAATATGAAACGCTCCAATAATACCCCTTTGGTAGAGCAGCTGCACTACCACCAGAAATCTCATAAATCGTAGAATCATATGGTTCAATTCTATTAAAGAACACAGTATCCATCTTAGGAGATGCAAACATTATATTGAAATCACTACTTGTAACATTAGTTACCTTACCAGAATTATCTACAGTATACTTATACAATTTGCAGCCCTTGCATAAATCTCTATCGCCAACTAGTAATCTTGAATCGCTCAAGAGTGTTACATTTCGTCCATTATACATCTTCATACTGCAAGAAGAACTTGTTGTAAAATACCCACTTAGGTTTCTTTCACCATCAGATGCAATCAGCTCATAAAATTCTGTAGATGAACTACTATCAGTAATTCTTGAAATGTCAAGTGGTATAACATAATCGCCGCCATTTTCAGACGTACCACCATTAAGAACTCTCGGTGTGTAGTTATCCCTCTGCTTTATAATATAAACCGGAATCAGCTGATTTCCTACATCTGTGCCACCATGCGGCTCAGCATATACAGTAGTATATCCCAAGTTGTACAACTCACCCAAAATAGAATTGCAAATCAATCTGTTCGTAACTGTTGCCTTACACTGAGAAAGGTCTTTCGTAGCAGTAATAGCAAATCCAATACTATTCTTATTACCAGCAACATTTGTAGAACTGTAAGAATACTTTGTCAGATTCTGCTCCATTGCATTGTTAGAAAGAACCAAGTTAATATCTGTATCACTGAAAGTATATACAGTCTCACTCAGGTCTCTTACCTGTGTCTGCGAAAGGTTTGACACTGTGTTAGTGCTATTCAAAGCACTAGCTGTCATACCCGTCAATGCTGTTGAAAGACAAACTGCTGATGTCATTACAGCGAAGCATGACTTGAATTTCTTGTGCATCTTCATCGTAATCCTTCTCCTCTCGAAAATTTCATTGTGGTTAAAAACCAGAATATAAATTTAAACTGTGGGGTATTTCAGAATTGCACTGAACTCGGCTTGTCCGATACCCCTCGTTGGTGGTGCTAAATATAACTACACCACCCCAGCTGATAACATATAATATTATCTCAAAAACTAAAACAAGATATTTCAATCTGCTTTATAACAATCAAAGTCATCTGGAGATAACTTATCATCCATATCATCTAAATCCATGCTGGAAAGACCATCATCTTCATCGAAATCCTCGGCGGAACAGCCTTCGTCACAGAAATCTTCATCATCAACAGGAATAAAATCTACATCGTCTAAATCTGAGTCATGTACATGTGGCAGGTTATCTACGTCCTCTGGCATCTCATCAAAAGAATCCATCAGCACATACAAATTATTTCTGTATGAAATACAGCTGGGAACTTCGGAAGTAGCAGTCTTTTTGGACTTCTTCGTATCTGTAACCTCGTGGATACCCGTTACTTCTTCGCTTGTAGGAACTTCCTTGCAGGAATTCAACTCAAAATCCTTCACATGCTTTCTGCGAACAATCTCAGATACCCCAATAGCTGCAATTGCACTTGCAAGCAAACCACAGCAAGCATAAATCAAATAATTATTTTTCATTCTAAAAGCCTCCATTTCAAAAATCGAAAAATAAATAAAAATATCAAAACACAGTTATCTCAAGAATTTTTATCGAAATCTACAGGTACTAATGCAATGTGCTCGCACTAGTTTTTCCTCAAAATTCAGAGCAACTATAGCGTGTCTATAGAACTTGATATATTTGAATATAAATTCAAGTTTCTAAATTAAACTACTAAACAAGTATATAAATCAATCAATTCGATATTAAAATCAATGCAAACTATACGATGTTACATAGCCCTGTTAAACTTGACTAGCAATACCTTATCTTACTGAATTAACAGTCTTCTGAGAACAAATACTCGCCAATTGGAGCGTCAACTGAACTAACATCACTTTCAGGTACACCTGACTTTATAATTAAGCTATCTTCCGAAGAAGCAACTGACTCTAATATATTATCAGGCGTGCTTGGTGCATCTCCAAGAGTACCCCCGTCAGAACTACATCCGACTGTCAAAGAACTCAGTAACAATAAAGATAAAATACAAGCTGTTTTAATAAAATTACTACTCACAAAAACACCTCAAAAACAAAATAACATAAAAAATACTACTCGATAATATTTCTTATAGAATAAATATAATCATATCATGCTTTTAAACATAAAAATTGAGTGCCAAACCAGAGATGATACCCCGATTCAGCACTCAATCATGCTATTTCGTATCTACTTGTTAACTCTATAATTATTACCCTAATTGCTGTCCACCGTAATAAATTGTACTACTCGCTGCATTTTGTAATAAATTTCATTCAATATTCTCAACATACTTTTTTCAGATTCTACCCATTCTGAATTCTTCTCAAACTCTTTCTTAGCTTCTTCATAGTCCTTATCAAAATCAATTTAACTAAAACAGCGATACGCTGTTAAGAGTACCCTTACTATTGCTGTGAATAATGTTAGGCAAACTAAGAAACGTACATAACGTATCGTATGCAAACTATAAGGAACTTTACGCTTTTTCTTACGTTTCTTTTTCTTTGCCATGTAAATTCAACCTCTCAAATATTTAAATTAACCTTTCAAGCTTGCAAACATTGAGATACCCAAATCGCAGTAGATATCAAATGTTGGGAACGGTGCACACATTCTCGACGGAATAGAAAGTATCTTCATAGATCCTGCACGAATATCATCTACAGAACCGTACAATGCGATATTGATATCAGGTGTACGAATTACTTCTGATGACTCACCGCCTGCTGTACGTGTTTCGTGTGAAGAACCTTCCTTACTTTTTGCCATCTCATTCATGAAATCCTGTGTCATCTGTGCAGGAGAAATAAAAGCTACATTGCTTTTCTTTGCATATGCCAAAGCCTTTTGATAAGCTTGACCTACTGCCTGTGTCTTACTCATGTTTCTTGAATCCCAGCCAATCAACTGCAAGTAGTCCACAAGCACAGCTTTAGCATCGCATGCTTTTCTCGCCGTTTCAATTTCATCTAGGAACGTTTCAACCTTAAATGGGCGGTCAATCATAATAATCTTTCCGTAATTTTCATTGGTAAACAAGTCAACTCTACTTGCATCTTCCAATGTACGAACAGACTCGTTTGGAAATTTATCGTAAAGAATAACCTCCTGATTTACTCCACGCTTATGCTTCGTAATATCCGGCTCTTTACTATTATAAAGCCAATCATAGTGCACTGCTCTAAGCTGTGCCCACCAAGCTTGATATCCGCCTTCGTGTGCCCAAACTACAACAGAATGACCATGCTCAACAACGATATTATGAATCATTCGAGTTGTAAACTTGGACTTACCACCCTTTGTAGGAGCTACGATAGAATAAAAGTTAGGTGCGTAGATACCCCCTAGGTGCTCATTTAATTCTGTTAGCAGACCAAAGTCACCTATCTGCACTGTTTTATTCTGCTCTGAATCATTCAAACCTTCCTCAGAAGAATCGATAAATCCAACTCCAGACTGCGTATCCATTACTGAATCAATCTCAGCCATAGAAAATTTCGCATATGACATTGCTGCATCAGCACCTTGCAGAAACTTTCTACCAATCTTCATACCATCTGAAAGAATAAGTTCGGACTGCTTCATTACTTCCTCAAGGCGAACATTCTTATACTCCAATTTAAACTTCTCAAGTGTAAGTTCGAAGTCATCATCAGATAAAGCAGGCTTGCCCTTTAACCGAGTAAAATGTTTCAAGACAGCAATTGTATAAGCCATAGCAGGATTCTCGTCCAAATCTGAATATGCGTTAATATCAATATGCTCATTTGCATCCAAAATTACAGATTCATTTCGCATAAGGTACATACGCATAAATTCATCATCTGGAACGATACCCCTTTCTCGAAAGGTATACATGACCTTATAAATGATGTAATTCTCATCACTGAACACCTTCGGAATAATCTGACTATATACAGTGCTTCTCAGGGCTTTACACCTTGCATCTTTATTCAAAATAGTTGCTAAAATTGAATCTCCAAGCTGAGAAAGTCTTTCTTCTGGAGTCAAATAAACTTCTTCAACCAAAGCACACACCTCACAAAATAATTTTTACATTTAGTACCCGTAGGCTCAGCTAAAACGTTAATGCAACGAGTACACTCAACACTAACTAAGCCAATTTATACGGGTGCTTAAATATAAATTTGCATGCTTCGCTCAATAAAAGAAGCTCGCTAAAAACTAGCAAGCTTCTTAAATGAAATCTGAAACAAAGCACACACTCTTTATAATAAAACTGAGTACCCCACTTAGATGTACAGATGAAGTACCCCATCTGTATTACTCCTCAAGCTCGTAACAAGGTGTACTTCGACTTCAAGGGTAGTGCATCTGCGAAAGATAAGTTGCCTACATAGACTAAAATATTAGCTATGTCGCAGCTGCTTAGCATGTCTACAAGTTTGTACATGTATCTTGCACTTTCGGCTGTTGTATCTATATCTAACAAAACGAACTTCTTTACTGTCTTTACTACACACATCGCCCAAATAAAATAGATGCTCCGCAGTGTATAATAAATCTCATCAGAATCACACAAAGACTTATTCATTATAATCTCAGTCTTATCTTCACTAATCTGCACAAAGTTAAAACCACAAATCGCATTCATACCGTTGATTACCTTAACCCACTCTGCACTTGAAAACAAATCTGAATATACCAGAAAGTTATGTGATACCCTTTTCTTCTCTTCCTCTGTCAGACTCTGCGTGTCCGTGAAAAGCATTCGATATCGATACCCCTTATCACATGGCATACAACGAATACAAGCCGTTTTAAGCCGCCTGTCCGCCGTGTAGTGCCACGAGCCGCCCTGCAGCCCTATTTGCACCCGTTCCCCAGAAGCGAACGCCAGAGAAGCCCCTGTGACCTCTTTTGAAGAACAACCCAGTTTATCATCATACCGAACATACTCCAGCATAGGTTCACCAGATAAACACATCTCCATTGCAGTCATAACTGTATTCGCTGAAATAGGATTTGTCAATAACACATTGACCTTGCTATTGATATCTAGCATTTTCATCATGCCATCCGCAGTAAAACTAAGTTTCATTTTAACCTCCAATAAGAAGCAACTTAAAGTTAGCCTGATTCTTTGTTAAATCAGAATCCTCCAAAACAAGACTAATAGGTAACTTGAAAGACCAGAAACTATACTTGCCACTATCTGTGTTCACACTATAATAGTAAGTCTTCTTGGATACCCTGTCCTTAACAGAACCAACAAACAAATCTCCAGTTGAACCGATAAGCTTAGATAAAACAAAATTCTTAAACATATTTAACAACCTCTTACATGAAAAATTTTACATCAACAATCACTTACACCTTTTCATGTGTACTCAAAATATCACAAACTCACAGATAAAAAGAAACAGGTCAATGCGTTTCCACACTGACCTGTTTTAATTATAATACCCAGTTTAATTTTACATCATCGGAATAAAGATATTCGGGTCGCCATTCAGACTCTCAGCACTTTCGAGATACTGGAACTTTGGTGCTGTATATCTTCCTGCATTCATAACATAAACTGCAGCTTCATTTACTGACATCGGAGCGTAGCTAACTACACTACAATCCTTTGCAGGATTGAATACTCTTGTCTTTGCAGTTCTATCCTTCCGCTTGATGCTTCCGATAATAGCTCCACTCATACGTCCCTTGGAATCCAAAACATATATGAACTCCGGAATATCTTCTAAGACAGCACCAAGCTGGTCTGCTACGGATTGTGCGATACCCTTTTCAATAACTCGAACCTTTCGATTCAAGCCTACCCACTCAGATGTATCAAGGAAACCAACATTTCCATCTCGATACAAAAGCATCTTTGTCTTGCTGTCGAGAACACCAATCCAAGTGATTCTGTAATCGTCACTTTCATTAAGCTCAAGATACTTCGGCAGATAGATACCCAACTCAGAGTTTCCTACGTAAGGCAAGTCTTCACAATAGATTCTCAGCACTCTACCACGGTTATCCAATGCAATTAAAGTGTCGCTTGCAGATGCAGTGAAAGAATATTCAGCATCCGGAGAATCTACAATAAATCTTGACTTTCTCAAGAAGCCATCTTTCAGAGTATACAGACAAACTGTATCATCCTTCTGCTCTACTCCGTCAGTTGCCTTAAACTCATAGTCCATGCTTGTTACTTCTGTACGTCTCGGATGGTTTGCACCTTCCCTAGCCTTCAAATCAGCAAGCTCGTCCAGAATATATTTATCAACATCATTGATATACATTCTGCATGTTTCCAACTGACTTTCCAGCTGATTGTACCGAGCAACGTACTTACCGCCTGTACGGAATACATTGATACGTCTGGATGTAATCCACTTCGCATAATCAGGTGTCACAATTTCATTATCGAAATTGTCCAAGATATACTTAACAGCAGCTTCATCGGATACCTTAAGAATCAGTCTTGTGACCTCGGCAAGCTTCTCCTTGTCATTGAACACTTCCAAGAAAGCTCTGGACTCAGCAATATCAGCTATCAAGCTTTTCTCTTCGCATTCAAGCTTCTTCTTGACAACCTGTCTACGCCACTTAACCCATTCTTCGATAACTCCCCAAACACCAAGCTTTACTGGCTCACCATTCAGAACAACAAAAATATTGGCTGAAATAGAAGTCTGCAGGTCTGTATTCTTGTACAAGGACAACAGAACGTCATCTGTCTTGTTCTTTACGCAATCTACAAGGATTCCAGCACCATTATCGAAGTCAGATACATCACCGCAATCTCTTACACCTGCAATATTCGCTTTGTTAATCTGAGATACTAAGTTCTGAATCTTGACACCGTAAGGAAATTCTACGATTGTAAGCTCCTTGCCTACCTTTGTAACCTTACCACGCAATTTCAACTTTGCAGAACCAGTTTGCATAAGCTTAGTCAGTTCCTTGTTGTTTCTTACGTAGTACCCTCCTGTTACAAAATCAGGGCAAATAACAGTGGAACACTTTCCATCTCGAATATACTCTGATGTCAAATCAAGTACATCGTTAAAATTAAAAGATGGGATATTACAACTGAAACCTACAGCGATACCCTCTTGTGCATTACAGAGAACTGCAGGATATGTGACTGGTAGGTATTCAGGCTCTGTATTTCTGGAGTCATAACTTGGAATGAAGTTAATACCATCTAAGTCCTTAAAATACTCCTCGGTATTCGGATGTGCCTTTACTTCCGTATAACGAGATGCTGCAGGTGGGTCTGTAGTAGATACCCCACCAAAGTTACCCTGTCCACTCAGGACAGGTAACTCCATAGAACCATTTCTATCTGTCAGCAATACCAACGCTGAATAAATAGTTGCATCACCGTGAGGGTGCAACTGCATGACAGAACCAACAAGGTCGGCAGACTTTACCTTACTCCCTGCTTTAAACTTTGAATGCAGTGTAGCAAGAATTCGTCTGTTTACTGGCTTCATGCCATCTTGCAATGCAGGTAAAGCACGATTGATAATAACTTCTTTTGCATAATCAATATAACCATTCGTTAAGTTTGTCATACCTTCCGTCATGGTATCAAAATTATACTTTTCAGACAAAATATCAACTCCTTTTAAAAAGCTAAAAATAAATTTACATTTACAATTCTATAACTCGAAAAGTAAATCATAATTTTACAAGAATCTGCAACTAAAATTTCTATAGATTACATTTTCTCTTTACTATATAATTATAACATTTATCTCAATATTTGTCAAGTCAATCTTGCAATAAAATAAGGCAACTAACAAATTTTATTAGCTGCCTTAAATAGTTTTATTCATCTTAAGCTATTAAAATATCAGAACAACAAATATTCCTGAGAATATCACGAGTACCCCTAATACGATGGATATAACTCTTATATATCTCTTAGAGAATACTGCCCAACCTCTTTTTCTGGCTAGAATCAAGAAAGTCGTAACTAAAACGCTAGATACAAGAACTACCCAGTATTTACTGCCGTTTAAGAACTCTTTTGCATATGTATTTGCAAGCTCTGTAATTAGCAAATTTTCATCTGCATCATAATAGGTCTCATTCTCACCTTTATTATTTACAAATGCAAAATCAGTATTCATATTCTCAAGAATTCTTCCATCCTTCAAGGCTATAGAAACCTTGCCTGTCTCAGCAACTTCATAACTTGCTACAGCAGATAAAGAAGTATCATCGGAAAACATATCTGTATTATGCTGCACGATTGCAAATATCGCACTTGACTGCCAAACTAGAGCTATAATATAAATCAACTGCAAGATAAAAAATGCAATTATCACAATAAACTGCAATGGCTTATTTGCTCTCACAGACTCCTTTAAATTGCTAACCGTCTTTTTCTTACCCAAAGGATAATGTCCCATAGTTCTCCGCCTTTCCGTATATAGTGTTAATCGGGTCACCTAATATATTCGGAACTGAAACACTAGGCAAGGTAGGTGACGTAATTAAAAATCTATCATATATAAGCTTCGTGATATAAGAATCATACTCTGCACGATGATACCACAACCTCGTTGCTGGAATACTGATATTGAATAGCTTTGCCATGTCCTCTAGCTTGTGACTCTTGTTTCTATAATACTTTCTAGCTAAGGCAAGAGTGTCGATACCTGTTCTTTCACCTTTCAATGTGAAATCAAATCCCATAGGCTTTGCCTTTCTGCACACAAATTCATAGTCAAAAGGCAGGTTATGACCAAGCAAAGGCAAACGCTCGCAATACTCAATAAAAGATGGCAAAATTTCTTCAATCTCCAATGCATCCACAAGCATATCCGGAGTGATACCCGAAATACGCTGTGCATCTCTACTGAAGTACCCTCTTGGCTTTACCAACGTGCAGAACTTACTCACAGGAACATCATCTATAATCTTCCATGCACCTATCTCAATTATCTCACTGGATACAGGTGAAAGACCAGTGGTCTCTAAGTCAAAAACAACATAACTATGCATAATTACTCCTCACAAAATTATAGCAAAAGAGGGCTTATGACTAAGCCCTCAAGAGCATATTATCCAACACAAACAGTAAATCAACCTACCTGAGTGTACTCGACTTCATCATCAATATCAGAGTTATCAATCTCTTCCATGAGCATCTCATTCTTTTCAAGCAACTCAGATACAGTACCACCAAGAGCTTCAGTTAAGATTGCCTTTCTCTGTCTGTACTTATCAGCACCAAACAGAGCATCAATCAGTTCTCTTGTAGGCTCATCATCGAAATCCAATGTCAAAGGAACAAGATTTCTTGTATCAGGATGAATTGTAGTCTCACGCAGAACAGCAGGGTCTACCTCACCAAGTCCCTTGAATCGGTTGATTGCAGTAACTCGACCAGCATTCTCGCTTACGATTTCATCACGCTGAGCGTCATCTCTTGCATATACAGCAGTTCCATCTGAAAGCTTGATTTCAAATCGAGGTGTCTCTGCAATGTAAACCATACCCCTACGAAGCATCTCCGGAGCAAGTTTATAGAAAATCAAGAACAGAAGTACCCGAATCTGGAATCCATCCTCATCTGCGTCTGTAGCAAAAATAATCTTGCCAACTTTCGATGCATTAATGTCAAACAAACCACTGTCACCGATGTCCATGCCAGTACCAAGCAATCTGAAGATATCAGAAATAACGGCATTCTTGACAATCTTATCTGCTGTTGTTTTCATAACATTCAAGCATTTACCACGAATCGGCATGATAGCTTGGAAGCTTGCGTCACGAGCCTGCTTGATTGCACCCATTGCGGAATCACCTTCCACAATCCAAAGCTCAACAGCAGAATAGTTCTTCTTGATATAAGCATGACAGGTTACGAACTTACTCGGTACTTTACTCTTTACAGCTTTCTTTGCATCACGAATAAGTTTAGCAGCTTCTCTGATTTCAATTCTGGTCTCTGCTTCACGAACAACACGCTCCACAGCATCCAGAATATCTTCGTTACCCTTACCATACTCAATGTTCAGCTTGTCCAAGATAGTCTTATAAACAATATCTCGAATAAATCCGTTGTCAAGACCGTCCTTCGTCTGGTTACGGAAAGAAGCATAGTTACTATAAGAAGAAACAGCAATTGTCAAAACACTGTTATAATCTTCCGGCTCTAACTTGATACCCCTGTCCTTGGCACGCTCTCTGAAGAACATAGAAATAGCATCTTGGATACCCTCGTACTGAGAACCACCAGCCATTTTTACGCTGTTGTGATAACAGCAGTGTCTCAGGTTCTTCTTTCCTGCTAATGCAATAGCTGCATCAACTCTGCATACCCAGATGTAAGGTTTACCTTCTACAGTGATATTACCGTGACCGAAATCACTTGCTGTGTAAATCTCTGTATCTTCTCCATCAGAATTTTTCAGTAAGCCACCATTATACTTATTTCTCAACAGGTCAGACAAATCTCCTGCCTTTACGTATTCATCTCTTCCAGACTGCTTATCTGTAAAGTGTAAATCTATTCCTGCAACGTAAGCAATATCTCGGCATACTTCGTAAAGCCAATCGCCGTCAACATTCACATCTGTGAATACTTCGTCATCTGGCTTCCACTTTACATATGTGCCATTTGGCTCATCTGTATCAGAAATATCAGGAACGAAAGATTCCATATCATACTGAGTACGGAACACATCGACAGGATTTCCATCGATAACAGGCATACCCCTTTCAAATTCCATTCTTGTCTTCTTACCATCACGGTAAGACTCGACAATAAAATATCGAGAAGTATACTGCGTAGCTGCAGCTCCTAGACCGTTCAAGCCTACAGAATAAAGATAGTTAAAATCCTTCTCGTTAAATGTAGACCAATCACGAATCGCTGCAAGCTCTTCCTGATTCTTTCCGTACTTACCACCACCGTACAACTCATTGTAGATGATGTGCCAGTTCCAAGTTTTCAGCTTGTCATTCCAACCAAGAGGTACTCCACGTCCATAATCTCGAACGGAAATAGAACCGTCTTCATAATAGACTACATCAAGACTATCACCATAGCCAGAAGAAACTTCATCAAGGGCATTACCATAAATCTCAGTAAAACCGTGTCTAGCACCGTCCAGACCAGCTGAACCCAAAATAGATGCAGGTCGCATACGGATACGCTCGCATCCAAGCAACTGGTCAATACTTGAATCGTTATAAGAACTACTCATTTTTTCAGCCAATTATAAAACCTCCTCAAAACTGAAGCTAATTACTATAATTTTTATCCCTCAAGAACTTAATATATAATCAGAGCTTGATTATATAAAAACTACATCCTTAAATTTTATTCATCACAGTAACTAGTCTCTGCCACTTTCAGGTTATTCAGCAAAGTTTAGACTTGCTTCACCATAAAATTGTCATGTATGTGCAATAAAACCTTATATAATAAGTATAGCATACAACTCAATAAAATGCAAGGGGTTTCTGCACTATTTATCAGCAATCTCAAAATATTTTTTACTGACTCAAGAGATTTTACAAAGTCCTCAAATCTATTTAGACCGTCTTGCAAGTCGCAAATAAAATTGTCGATGCTCATACTTGCAAACAGCCAGCATAAAGCAATAGAGATCCAAACATGAAATAACATATCGATTGTTCTTCTCAAAGTACCCCTCCTTCAGATAGTTATAAAAATAGCCTAAGTCTCAACATCTGTAAGACTTAGGCGTAAATCGTTCTTATCTCCTCTACTATGGAAAAAAGACTCAGTGTTTCCACTAAGTCCTTTTTCCAAGCACAATAAAATAAAGTAAATAAATCACGTGACGTGATGCCTACAGCAAATCTACCCTTAAGATAAATTAACCGTAAGCAGAGGGCTGGCACTAGGATGATACCCACCCTCCTTGCACTAATATAATAACATGAAAACTTGAGTTTGTCAAGCCCTTCTTGAAAAAATTGTCAATGACTATAAAATATTCTGAGTGCGAAACAGGTCATTAAACTCATCGCCAGACATCTCCACAGGCTCAGTATACTTAATTCGGCTCTTTTCCACGTTGTTAGGCTTACTTTCAATCTCAACTTTTTTAGGAATTATCAGTGATGATGTCAGAATATTATAATCAGTATCAATATTATCTTCGGTCTTAGCAGATTTATAAGGATATAGACCATCAATCACTGCCATCTTATCTGAATGTTCCCTATTCCAGTGCCAGACAGCCAGCGTCAAAATCAGCGTTTTCTTCCCTCGTTGATTCCGCATGAAAGCCAAAGCCAGAACCGCATTAAATTCCGTTCTTGTCGTACCCATGTCCAAAATGCAACAAACAATATCCTTGCTCAGCAAGTCTGCATAAGATACCCCATTCGCCTCTGCCTCTGGATTCTCCCGAAGCTGCTTTACATCCAAAGAGCTCATCACCGGAGCAACGTCTAAGCAATGCTTATAGCACGTAGAAATATACGGATACAAAAACCCATTGGAATTGCAAGAACTACCCAGACGAATCAAATACGAAGCATCCGGTTCTTTCCCCAACGTAGCATTGTTCATAAGGCTTTGCAGGATTTCCTCCACTTCATCAATGGACTCCTGTGTAAATTTAGACCTACCTTTCTGCAATACAGCATCCATAGAAAAATTTGTACCAATCAGAGATTTTCTGATATTAAACTTTTCACAGAAGTTATCACCGTCTTCCACTTTGTCCTCAAGCACTTCTTTCTTTCTCAGCTTAGAACAATGTGGACACTCTACAAAGTTTCTCATAACTGGATTGTAGATTTTTCCATCTCTACAGCCATAAGGACAATCAGTGCTGAACGTAGTTCTCATCAAGCTCCCTCTTTCCTGACTTCGTTGAAAATACAATGTAATGTACCCCTGCCTGAAGCATGCCCTGACGAACTTCTGTACTCAAAGCAGATGCATTACCTACAGATTTCTTCAGATGCTCTGAATACTCTGTATACAACTCATCCAAATCGCTGAATGCAGGAGAACTCTGCAGGTCAAGTGCTACACAAAAACTATGCCGAAATACATCTCTAATAATATCAGGAGATTTAGACATCATAGCATACTTATCTGGGCACTTTCTTCCAATCTCATCTGAACATGAGAAAAACTGTGCTACAGAACGTCTTGAAATCTCCGCATAATTAGTACCCTTTCCTGAGCTTGTTCTTTTATCTCTCTTTACAAAAAACATAACTTATCCCTCCAATAATAAGTCCATGATACATGATAGGTCTACATTCGTGAAATCAGATGCAGCTTGTGCTCTAGTCTTGATTACACTATTTAGTCTATCAAGCTCCTTACCTTCTGAACATAAAAGCATGATATGCTTTCCGACAATATTAAAACTACGAGTTACACGCCCCTCAAACTGAATCATCTTACTTGGATTCGGGTCGAAACTATAGAAAATACAATAATTACAATCGCCAAAGTTTAAACCCTTCTGGACGTTTGTAATTAGAACTCTAAATTCTGAATTCTTGAAGCCACGAATAATTGATTCTCGCTCAGTATCCTTTGTATCTCCGCAAAGAATTCTGTTTGAGTACCCCTTATTTGCAAGCCAAATAGATAAACTCTCCTGTGCCTCACGATAATGAGAGAAAATCAAGATAGTATCTGCATCCTCACAGTCGTCTTCAAGTGCTTTCGATAAGCTCTGCAATTTTGGTACGTTATACTCATTGAACTCTATTGAGTCATCTATTGCATTAGGACAATCGTAAACCATCTGAGCCATACTTGTACGACTCAACCAATATTTCTGAATGGAAGATAACTTTGAAGTAAGAATCTTACTCGTACAATCTTCCATTACAGCACCCTTATCTCTTCGTGTTCTGGCGAAGTATCTGTAGCCTACTAATCTTCGGAAAGCCTTCTGATTCTTATACTTGCCATTCGGCTTCGGATACATACCCCTATAGTCGAAACATACATATTCCTTCTGGAAATTTGATTTTGTCGGCAACATCAAAGGGTCTAGCAATGTAAGCTGACTAAAGAATGTATCCAATCTCGTTTCAAAAGGCGTAGCATTTAGGAAAACTACCCTATCGAAGAAAGGCAACAGAGCCTTCGCATTTTTCGTAATGCCTGCGGAAAGATTTCCTAACACAGAACTTTCGTCTACTATAAGTAAATCAAAAGGTGAGCCAAATCCCATACTTCTGCACTGCTGAAGCCATTCGATAAATAAATTCTGTGTCAGAAGTGTATGACTACCTACAACTCCGTAATTCATATTTACTCCTGCTGGGTGTAAAGAAGTAAACTTACCACAGTTTACCTTATCTCCATACAGAGTTTCTACATACTTACCTGTAAACTTGACAAACTCGAATCTCATCTGCTCAATCAAATTCTTTTCAGTCAATATCAGATAGTTAAAAGTCTTACCTGACGATGTATATGCATTATGCAAGATTTGACATAAAGCAGCTGCTTCAGCAGTCTTACCCATACCAACTGAATCTCCAAGGATGCAGTTTCTTGCAAAATACATAAATGCAGCTCCAAGCGTCTGCTCATCTCTAAGAGTACCCACTCTATAGTCAATTTCTGTTTCCGGACGAATCTTTCCATATGTTTCAGTTTCATCAATAATTTTCTGAGTATCTGTTCCAGAAAGATTATAGATAATATGCCTTAAGTCATAGAACACTCCATTTTCCTCGTCCAATTTTATAATCTGCTCAAGCTTTTCACAGTCTTCTGGCATCAAAGAACCCTGATATCTGTCATTGTATAATTTAACAACCTTCGCACGTCCCAAACTAAACACCTCGCAAAACGAACAAAATAAAAATACTAATCAATAATACCCAACTCAAAATAAAAATCACGCACAAGATAATATATCCTGCACGTGATTTAGTACTGTCAATTAAATTCAAGAATTCTCTTGATGTGACTTATATGCCTCTAAAACAGCATTTGAAATTTTATCACTCAGTTCCTTGCTCAAAGGATGGACTAAGTCCTCAAACCTCCTCTTGCTGTTATAAATTTTCGTATGCCCCGTATTTGGCATCGAAACAAACAAACCTCGGTCACCGTTTATAATAGAAATTTTATGAATTGCAAGCGAATCATCCAAAACTACCGTAGCCTCTGCACAAATACCCGTGGACGGAGCATATGAATTGATTACCACTTTCGTAACATCCATAAGATACCCCTTTCTTAAGCCATTGCGTTGAAATCATCTGTACTCATCATTCCTGCATTGTTATCTGCAGGTGCATTGTTGGTTGTATTGTTTGTGTTCTTTTCCTTCAAAACAGGCTTATACTCGTCATACTCAACAACTTCGCCAATCTTGCTGTCATCTGAGCTATTAGTTTCAGTTTTGCCATCTTCATCAGACTTCGTTTCAGTAGCTACCTGAGAAACAAGTGAATCTACGCTACCTGGAGTTACAACACAAAGTGCATTCTTGGTTGTCAAATCGGTGGTATCCAAAGCAACTCTTGAACCAATCTGATAATCGTAAATCTTCCACTTGCCACCTTTATAGATGAAATCATAAGTAACAACAAGCTCTGTAATCTTACCATCTTCACCTTGAACGAGTTCTCTGCACTTTACAGAAGCATAATTCTGCTGCCCCTGTAAATAAGAGGTAATCCAAGTAGCTTTCTGCTTGCCTGCTACACTCAACATATTGGTCTTAATTCTATCCAACTGAGAGTTAGAAAGACTCATATCAACCATATCTGAGAACTTATCAGATGAATCATCTGCTAACAACTGCTGTGCACTGAAATCTGCGATTAGACCTTCGATGCTCTTCTTATCATTATTAGTCAAACTAATACTTGATGTAAAGCCTGTTGTTTCAACCTCATCAGTATTGATAGACGGCTCACCATCAATTGAAGAACTCAGAAGCACGTCCTGAACAATCTTCAGTTCACCATCAATAAGTTCGATAACGTAGTAATATCTATCTGTGTAGATAGGAAGTGTCATATTACTACCCTTTGCTCGAACCTTTCTGGAAACTGTTGCACCGCATTCAATGCGAGTACCCTTGATATCAAATACAGACAAAGTAAAGTTATCGTACTTTCTGTAAGTGGTATCAAAATAGTCTTCGAAGTATTTATCAAGACCACTAAAGTTATCTACCAGACTATAAAGACCAATGAAATTATCTTCATCAAGGCACTTGTAATAACGATACAAAGCTCCATAAACATTATCAGCAACAGATGAGGAATCTTCCTCATTGTAATTTGTTCTGCCCTCTGTCATATCGTTATCTACCTTGTAATTCAGCATGTACATATGCTCACAGTTATATCCCTGATTGATACCCATTGTATAATTAGGTACAAGGATATAACGCATAACCATTGTAGCTCCACACTGTTCCTGTTCATTATCAATCAGTCCAGTGTAAGTCTTCTGGTTGCCAGTTTCATAAACATCCTGTGTAGGAGTCAAATCTCGCTGCTCTGCAATAATATCATCAACTTTACCATAGTTGTCTTCAAAAGACTGCTTTAACTGCTGTGCAGATTCCTCTTCACCACCGCCGCCGCTGAAGCCATACAGCTTTTCAAGAATACTCAACCAGCGCTCATATCGAACTTTAAGCTTAGTATCGTAATTCGGCTCACCCATTACGATTGTACTTTCAGCTTTAACATCCTTTTTGAAATCAATGGTTTTATAAGTAACATCGACTACAATACTACGGGATGAAGCATCCATACCACGGATATTCATAGAACTTCTCTGCCAATAATACGGTGTTCTCTCAAACTCTGTAAGCAGATAGTCAGTATAACAACTGTCAATTACACCGTCATCTGCAGACAATGTGCCACAAAGCTGTGCATCTACAGAATCCATATAAGAAACAACTGCGTCTTTATCACTTGACGGAACAGCGTCCAAAGAAGATAAGTCAAGCAGAGTTCTATTACTTACCTGTGCGTAAATTGCTGCTTCCTTTTCATTCACAGACATATTCACGTTTACAAGCTCAGACTCTGTATTCAAAGCCTCAATATTTTTTAACTCTGCAATCTCTGCTGTACTACCTCCGCAACCAGCAAGCAAAGTACAGCATGTTAATGCTGCAACTAAAGTAGATACCCTTTTCTTTCTCATTGGTTAACCTCCAAACAAATTAAATATGCAACTGCGTTCCCTTTTTAATAACCTTACCAGAAAACAATGCATTCTGCACTTCTTTCTTAGTAAAGTATTTGTATACTACAGATATCTCACAATGTGGATGTTTCCGTAAAAAGGAACGTAAGTCTTTAGGTTCTTCATCTCTGCTACCAAATTCAGACTTTTCAGGCTGTGCCACAACCCTTTCTAAACTCGGTGCTCCTTTGGGAACTTCTTTTGAAGCCTTACTTAAAGAACCGGAACTTTTGCTAGAATCATTGACATTACGGCTATCTCTCGCTTTCTTCGTTTCAACTCCTAAAGTAGATGAACTCTTCTTTGACTTTGTAGTCTGTCTTGCGGAAGAAGAACTAGAAACTTCAGATACCCCTTGCTTTTTCTTTTTAACCTTTTTCAGAATCTTTATATTTGAGTAAATATCCGAATCCAGATATTCATCCTCATAAACTACAGATTCCTCAATAGGCTGGTCATCTGACTCATCTGAAGAAATGTCATCGTCTTCATTGTCGTCTGATTCATCAAAATCGTAGCTATCCTCGTCTTCATCATCTGACTCATTAAAGTCATAGCTATCCTCATCTTCGTCGTCTTCCTCGTCTTCTTCACTGTCAGAAATATCCTCAGAATCATCTCCATCGTCTTCATAACCACTGGAAATATCCTCTGAATCGTCTTCTTCGTCTGAGCTTAAATCATAGTCATCTTCCTCATCGTCATCGTAATTACTCGAAATATCTTCATCTTCTTCGTCATCACTTGAAATATCTTCCTCATAGTCCTCAGACTGGATACCCTGTTCCTCGCCTTCTTCATCAGCAAGATTTTCCTCAATAACTTCAATAGACTTTAGAATATCACTATCCAAATATTCGTCCTCGAAGTCGTCAGTACCCTGTACTTGAACATTCTGTTCTAACTCTTGCTCTGATTCCTTCTGAGTATCATGACTCATTCCGACTTCTTCAAGCAATACATCCCGTGTTTTTTCATCTACTTCATCTGTAGTTTTCGTAGAGGATATCACCTGATTATTAGCCGATTTAGATTCATCAGCTTCAGTAATTAAATCAGCCTCAGAAGCACTAGAATTTTCATCTTCCTCTTTTTCTTCGACTTCTTCGACTTTATCCTCTGCTAAATTTGAATCAGATTCAACATTGCTATAGAACTTAGTCTGCTGTGAGTTATCTCCAGAATTTTCAAGATTGTCTAAATCAACCTCTTCTGAAACAATGTCTTGCAAACCTAACTCAGCTTGCATCTTCTCAAGCTCTCTTTGCAAGATGTCAATATCAGGAATTGCACATCTTTCCTCAGATGTTTGAATCTTATAGTCCTCAACATAGGGTTCATAACCGAAATCAACCATCTCTTCATCTTCTGCAAGCTGAATTTCATTATCGTACTTAATCTTATAATCAGCATTTACAAGATTACTTAAACCTAAATTTCTGGTGGTGCAAATCTTAGACTGAGCTAAGTGAAATACATCTTCTTTCAGTGCATTCAAGTCAACTGCGTCCTTGCATAACATCTCAGTATAAACTAATAAGTCTAAATTAAATGCCGTAGGACAGTAATTAAAACTTACTTGCACATAACCACCTCCAAACTACCGAAATTAAAAATCAATTAAAAAATGTCATCAAAAGTTCCCAAGTCATCTGCAAAAGAATCCTCTTCAATATCAGAACTGTCAAAATTAGTACCCTCTTCGCCAATCAAAGGCTTATCTGAATAACTACTGGGCTCGTCTGAATTTCTAGCAGCTTCATTTATTTCGTTCTGTGAATAATCTGGATTTCCAAAATCAAAATCCGCATCGGCATCATAACCGCTCATGTCAACATGAACTTCTTCAGCTTCCTGAACATAAGAACTCGATGCACTAGCACTTCGACTGCTACGCTGTAACAACTCCATTTCCTCTTGCTCACGCTGTTGTCTAACAGCCTGTGCAGACTCCATTCTATCAGCACCAGATGCATACCCAGAAACAGGTGGCTTAGATAAAACTCTTGGCTTAGTATATGTAACTCTTGGAGTTTCATTCTGCATAGCCGGCTTCTTCTGCTCCTGAACTGCTGCTCTAGGTTGTTCCTGAACTACTGCTCTAGGCTGCTCAGAAACAACTGGCTTACTTACACGATGCATTTCATCGTAATATTCAACTTCTCGCTTTGTCTGTAATTCTCCTGTGCTGGATACCCCTCTTGCTGGAACACTAGCATTATCAGCAAATACGTCAAAGTCGTCATCTAAGCTATCATCGCTCAAGTCTAAATTCTCTACAGCCTTATTATTCATCTCTTCAGATAAATATCCAGCTGCAACAGAATTAGACACTTCATCCGGTTCAAGCTTCTCCCATACTTTTAGCAGATAATCAAACAAATCATTGTTCTTGACATTACTATCTGACAAGGCAGGTCCGTGTATGAACATCGTCTCAGGTGCAACTGCAGGTAAACGTACAGCCATATCACCCTTATTACTTAATTTATAAGGAAAATCTCTAGGCTTAGTACCAGTACTTGACTCGATATGTCCTGCATCTCCACATACAGAAATACGGCACGGAATCAAGTCTGTAGCAGTCTTGGCAATAATATCGTTCTTAACTACATGAGGAATTAAGAAAGCTCTGATACCCAGTGCAGGCAACTGCGAAATCAATTCCACAAGTAATCCCTGAAATTCCTGCTTAACTTCCTTTTCCATACGCTCTGCAAGCGTTACAACCTCATCGATCAAAACATAAATAATCGGCATATGAACTGTAGGATTCCTCTCCTTGAAGTCCCAGATATTTACGAATCCGGCATCACCAATAATCTTCTTACGCTTCGGAGCAAGGTCTTTTACAACACTTCGCAATGTATTAACAATATTTAAATCTCCCGATACAAACTTCTTTACATGCGGAAGTTTAAATGCCTTAAAGTCTGAGATACCCTCCTTTGGGTCACATATATAAATGTTCAATTCAGAGGGCGGTACAAATGCACACATCTGAGTCAAAATAGCCTGTACAAACCATGACTTACCGCTTCTCGGCATACCAGTAATCAAAACGCTCTCTATTTTCTTGAAGTCTGTCTTAATAACCTTACCCATGTGATTTACACCAATCACAACAGGCATATAGTTCTTCGTATCAAGCATGAAATCTTTGCAATTATCATACATATCCTTGACTGAAATCATTGCTGACTTGCCAGTAAATACTGTGATAATACACTTCTTTCCGATTGCATCTGCCTTTGCATAAACACTGGAGTTAAATTCACCATCTGCATATGCATAAAGCGTAGCAATCTCATTCGCTACTAAATCAGCCTTCAAACCAATAGGTCTATTGAATGTAAGTTTGAATGTAAACAAGTTTTTCTCAAGCTTCTCCAAATCAGGTAAACTCTCTTCCTTGATACCCGATGCTTCGCATGCTTCTCTAAGCTTCTCATTCCAGAATAAGAACTCGTTTGAATCCTCGTCCAGCAATTCAACTTTAGAAAAACTCGGTGTAATATTCATCAGAACTTTTGTAAACGCCTCATAAAGATACTGACGTGTGTAGATACCCATATCAGGAACTACAAGAGAATTTAATGCATCCTCAGTAGACATAGCTTCAGCAGGCTCTGAACTTAATGAACCTTCAGCAGTTGAGAAGAAATCATCATTTGAAAAATCATCTTCTGAACCTTCTTCTGAATCATCGTCAGAGCCAAAATCAAAATCCTCGTCATCGTCATCATCTGAGCCAAAGTCGAAGTCACCCTCATCGTCATCTGAGCCAAAATCAAAGTCATCATCTGAACTATTGAAATCACTATTGAAATCAGAAGTATCATCTAAAGCAGGCTGTCCCTGAGATTGCTGTGTAACATCGCCATCTACATACTTTGATGTGCATTCTTTCGCTTTCTCTACATTGAACATTAAAACTAAACCGCCTGTGCCTGCCGATAGGATACCCCCTATCAGCATATTAAAGCCCAGTGACTTTACACCAAATAAAGTCAAAACTAAACCTACACCAGCACAAATTCCGCTTACTACAAATGTATTACTACCCCAAACAGACCAGAACTTTGGAGTCAGACCTTTGAATGAACCTACAAGCTCCTTTGAGAAACTTAAAGCTCCCTTTGCACCCTTTGCAGCTGCATCGAAAATCTTATCTTCTGTAGAAGTTCCACTCCCCTGCTGATTCATTCCGCCTTGTCCCTGATTGCCCATGCCATTCATGCCGTTCATATCACCCATAGGATTCATATTAAAGCCGCCCACCTGTGGGTTCATCATAGATGGCTGAGTACCCATTCCTGAATCCATTGAAGAATCTGAGCCGAATAAATCGTCATTGAAAAAGTCATCGTCATCTGACTGACCTGGGGCAAACTCAGGCGGATTCATTCTATTCTGTCTCTCTGCACGAGCTGCATCTGCATCGAAATCACCAAACATATCTGACATACTAACACCTCCCTATAGAAAATTACTTGGATAAGAATGAAAAAAGCAGAATCAGTGCAAAGATGATTCCAACTACAACGAAGTAACCAACTCTGGACTTTTCTGCAATCTTCTCATTCTTAGCAACATAAACTGAAAGCATAATCAAAATAGCTACTAAGAAAAACATTAAAACTACCCCTTTATTTTGTTACTCAGTGTCTCTTGCTGCCTCGTCTTCCTTACTCTGCTTCTCTTCTACCCAGTCTGTGTATTGATCCATAATATACTCATATACGGATGTACCATCTGTGTAGCTGCAAGCAGTATCTAAGTCAGCATCGTCTTCTACAAGCCAACCACCGAGTGTCACCTTATCCAGAACAATATCTACCTGAATATCTCTCTTTTTCGCATCGTCCTTAGCATAATATGCAAGAATCTGGTCGTAGATATACTGCTGTGCCTTTATAGAGTCGTTCTCAAGTGTGATGTACTGGTAAAGATGCTCAAAAATCTCTTCTGAGTTATCTTTCCAGAAGTCCTTATAGGACAAGTCGAGAACCTTCAGATTCATAGTGTAAATCCGGCGACCGTTCGCAAATACGGCTTCACGCTCTGTGCTCTCAATCTCCATCGATGTTAACGCCTGAGAATACATCTTTCTTGCAAACTGTGTGTAATAGTCCTGCGAAGCATCGACATCGCTATAATAACTATCATATTTATTTACAATCATAGACAGCTGAGCATACTTTTCAGCATTAGCCATATCCAGTAATGAAACTGCACGAAGATATTGATAAACAACCTCTTCTGCTGTTAAACCCTCATCGGAAACTGCAATAGGCTCACCCTCGTCATTCCATCTAAATCCTGCAGGTGGTTCTCCATAAACCTCAATCAGAGCTTGCTGCTCCATCTCTGCATCGCTAAGCTGTGCCTCTGTAACAGGCTCAGTCTCCATAGCTACCATAGAAGCTGACTCCTCAGCAACCTTCGCCTCTTTTGCCTTACTTACATTCGCTACAATCAGCAGTGTAACAAACAAACCTACCCCGATTAAAATCAAAATCAGCTTAATCGGCTTCTTCTTTTTCTCTGGCTCTGCATCTTGACTGTAAACATTTGTATTATTATCCGCCATAACTATTATCTCCTTCCAAATAACTCAAACTTGAATCATAATCACTTTGATACCCGTAGTCGATACCATTATCTGAACCAAACTCATTCACATATTCCTCTGACTCCTCGGAATACATCGTATTGTCATCAAGGTCTTGTGCAAAGTCATTAATATCCAGTGTAATACCAGTACGGAAAATATCACTCTTTGCAAGCTCCTCCGGCAAAGATACCCGTGAAATCGTATACATGGTTTTATCTAAGCCAATTAGAAAAGCTTTACTATAAGGATTGCTAAGCTGTGCGTCACCTTCCGTAAATGCTGATAAATCCTTGTTCTCTGTAACTAGGCGATTCAACTCCGGCAACATTTGCTGAATTGTAAGTCGATTACACAAATCTTCTCTAACCTCAGCGTCCCAAATACAACCAATCGCAATCGATGTAATATTCGAGAATACACCAAATCGGTCATCATCAAGCATATCTCGTACTTTATTCGTTACGATAATGTTGATATCACCCAATTTACGTCCACCTGTCAGGGCTACTGTAATAGTCTTATCCGCATCCGGAAATCCACCCCAACGCTGAAACTCTTCCCATAGCTTGAAGTTAAATTTACCAGCTTTCTTACTAAATACGGAACGAAGATAGGAAATATTCGCTGCACATAGCTGCATCAAAGACATCTGCGTATGGTCTACATTAGCTTCAGATTTTCCTGCCATACCAAATGAACAAACAACCAACTTCGCATTCATAATCCCATCTACAGAGATACGCTTTCTAAACAACGAAGCACGGATACCAGATGGCTCAAAATATCTTGAAACCTTAGCCAAACACATCTCGATTGCTTTCTGATACCCCTTATTTGACGTAATCAAACGGTTTACATCGTTCTGAGTCATAGCTGCATCAATGATTCCCATCTTCTGCTGGTATCTTGAATGTCTAAACTTATTCGTTACAGCTCGCTCTACATCACCATCTGTAGTCAAGTCCTTTAGAGTACTGTAAACGTCAAACAACGTCAATCCCTTTGACAGCCCCCAAGAATCCATATTCTCCATGTAAACACCACGTTTTGAATATGTCAAGGAAACTGCATCACTCATTACAATATCTACCCATTCATCCTGTGCTACTGAGTTACCAAGCAAGGTCTTAAAGATAGAAAGTGTAAACGAAGTACTTAATCCATACATGTCCTTATCAATATCAGGGTCTCCAGTTAGAATAATTTCTACTGGGTCAAAATAAGCACCCTGACCTTCTGCCATGTTCAGAACTACAACTTCATCATTGCCTGATAAGTACCCTGCCATCGGCAAATACTCGAAACCCTCAATATCCATGATAGTTCCATTGTACTTATCATTGGCAAGCAATTGTATCAATAAGCATTTTACAAAGAATGACTTACCACCACCAGTCTCGGCTGTGATAAGCCAGTTTTCCGCTGTTTCTGTCGTTCTCTTAACAGGTTTTAAGCAAGGGAAACAAGAGTAAATATCTGTACCCCAATAGATACCCTCCTTACCAACCATGCCCTGAGAATATGAACAGAAACGAGCCAATATTTCATCTGTAAGTACGTTACTACCAACACACTTCAAAACTGAATCGTCAAACTCTAATGAGAAAGGACTAAACACGTTTAGGTAATCCTGAATGTTCAGCATTACTCTTGTAATCTTGACGTTAATCGTCTTGCAAATGCTGACTAATTCTTTTATCGTGTCATCAAATGCTTCTCCACGCTTTCCAGATACGAACATTACGCTGCGAAAACGGAATGTTTTTCTCTTTCTACGAATCTCAGCCTCACTAAGATAAGTCAATGAGTCTTTTCTCCACTGCTGGCTATCCAGTAATGCCAGATTTGAATGCAAGTTATACTCATCGACCTCCCCAGTTTCAGCTTCAATCAATTTCCAAGTCTTTAACTTGGACTGCATCTGCGGAGAGTTCCATAAAATCTGATGCTTTTCAAATGTGCTCACAAAGGAAATACGTACTCCTTCCTTACACACATTTCTCAATGTTGAACGGTATGACAACTCTAACTCAGATGGATACCCATCTATGGTATACATAAACGTTACGTTTTCCTCATTAGAATAAAAGCCTTTCATATCCATATAATAATTCGCATGTCTTAGCTCTCCAGACATGGAATCATTCTTTGTAAGATATGTGCATGCAATTTTATCCCAAAGTTGCCAGAATTTTATAGTTCTTTTCTTATGCTGCTTTCCGAACATGGATAAATCTTACCTCCTCACATCTACCTCGATGTACTTATCCATACGCTCAAACATACCCGTAGTAGTACCCAATGTAGAATAAGCTGCCAGACGCATATCTGGCTGTGAAGCATTAGGAAACTTCTTGATTGTAGGCAAGGTCAAAAATGCGTTTGGAAACTGCACAAATGGAAAAATACAATTTTTCGGATTCAGCTTGAATTTAGCTAAGTCCGTAGAACCACTAACTGCGGCAATTTGCTTCACATTCGTTCCATTTAGGATAACATCTGCACCAAATAGTCTGTCAATGATAATAATTACATCATACGTTCCTGCGTTCATGATACCCGTTAAAGTCTCCTTCTGCGGTGTATTTGTAACTATCAACTCATGACTGTACAACTCTGTTCGCTGTGCAGACTCCTGAGAAACTCGTGTAAACATACTTGAAGAATACTTATCATAAAGCAATTTGCCCTTCTGAATCGTAATAACTACCTTTACACGCTTATTCTTCATAATCTTCAAGTAGTTTTGATAAGCTAGAATAAAGGAAGTTAAATATCGGCAAGGAGAAAATTCTCGTATCACTACTACCCTCTTTGTCGGGCTTGGATTATACTTAACTGACGGAAATAAAGATACCCCTGTGCCACCAAATCGACTTCTCGGTGTGCTTGCATGCTGTGTCAACGTGCTCAACTGCTGTGCAAAAACCTTATTCTTCTCATCAAGAGCATTGATATACTGGCTTGCACGCTGGAACACTGTAATCGCAGAAGAACCCATTTCTTGAATCTGTAGCTCCTGCTTACCAATTGCGGACTCTAACTCGGACAATGCTGAGTTAGTCTGCTGAATAAAGAACGGAAGTGAGCAACGCTCCTCGCCTCTAGAGAATGAAGTAATGAAATCTCGCACAATTGCCAGATTCTCTTTTGTGTTGCTGACTGCTAAAGCTGTATTCTCTACGCCGTAAGATTCCAGCAGGTCGTCTAAATCTTCCTCATTATTGTAATAAAAGTCATCTTCAATGACAGTACCCTGCATTCCGTTCAGAATTAATGTTACGATTGCTTTGGGGTCATTTGTAATATAAAAGAATGTGCAATTGAACTTTTTACGAATCTCAGCAATTGAAGAAGCAAACTTAACCTCGTCATCTGTGAATGAATGCAGAACTAAGCATTCTACATTATCAAATTCAAGCACTTTCTCCACGCTGTCAACAACAGTATACTTCTTGTACTCTTTTATAATATCTTTCGATACAATAATCCGCATAAACTACCTCCAATACAGATAAGAATCATTCAATAATCTCTTGCAAGAATTTGCTTGACATCTTATCACGATTTACCATCTTCATATTCAGCCAGTTTGAATCTTCCTCGTCAAATTCAACAATATCAGAAACATAACGCTTTAATTTCTTAGCATCTACTTTGGAGTCACCCTTTGTCAAGACAATAGTACCCATACTTGAAATTCTACGCTTTGCTCGAATTGGTAATTTGCATCTGTCAAACTGACAAGCAAGGTTCATCATACCTCTCTTGGAACGCTCTGCAACAATTATCGTTGTTGAAACAGAAATCAACTCAGAACACAAAGGTAGCTTAGAGAAAGGAATATCAGCAATAACTACGTTATAATCATTGCTAATATCAGCAACTACAGACTGAACAGACTCATATTCCTCATCAGAAACTTCAACTCCGAAGTTAGAAGAAAGAATATCGATATTATTATCGTATCTCATTGCACAATTCTTGAATGCATTAACACTCTTTGCAAGTCTTGCACCCTGCTGTGCAGATGAGTCATACTCGCAAAATCTCGTATAATCAAGATAATTTAACAAACCATGATTTACAGTATCACCATCATAATACAAAACTGCAACATGCTTTGCAATCTCCTGAGCCATTTCATATGCAAGTGTAGTTGCACCAGCACCTCTATCGCCAGTTACAATGAATACCCGATTGCCCTTGCCACTAAATAAAGAACTCAATACCTTCTTAGACTTACCGCCTGTAGGCATCTCCTTGATTACTTCCTTGACAACCTCAACACGTTCTACTCGAACATTGCTTGCCTGCTCTGCTTCTTTGTATGCAGAATCAAGCTCACCTACGTCAATATCAGCAAAAAAGTCCTCATCATCCAATGAAGCTAAATCATCTTCAGAGCCTTCCGCCTGAGGTGTCGGCTGCACGTTTGCACTCGGCTGCTGAGTACCCCTTTCTTTAAAACTCGGTCGCTGTGCAGGCTGACTTGTCTGAGCTGGCTCTGTAAAAGGCTCAGGTTCAATGTCCTGCCCAAAATCAGATTCCGACATAAAATCATTATCCTTATAGCCATTGTAGCTGCTTGAATCACTAGTATCACTACTATTTTCTGCTCCTCTAGGTGCAAAACTACTTGGAATCTGCTGCTCCTGTGTATCCTCAGACTCGTCTAAACTCATCTCTACAGACTGCGGCTTTGCACGTCTAGGCAATATGCTTGGCTTAGAACCCTTGTCTTTTCCCTTCTTTCCTCCAAACAAACTACTTAACCGTCCTTTCTTTTGCACTTTTCCGGTATCTTCTACAGTAGGAGTACCCTCTCCAGCCATTGTTACCTGCTTGGACTGTTCCATAGCCTGTCTCTTGGCAGCTTCTTCTTGTTCTCTCCGCAGTTTTTCAGCTTCTCTAGCTTTACGTTCTTCCTCCTCTTTAGCTAGTGCTGCTTGTCTCTCCTGCTCCAGACGCTCTGCTTCAAGTCTAGCTCGCTCCTGAGCCGCTCTTTCTGCCTGCTCTCTAGCGAGTCTTTCCTGTTCTAAACGTTCTTGCTCAGCCTTTTCACGAGCTAAACGTTCCTGTTCCAGACGCTCGGCTTCTAGTCTTTCTTTCTCCAGTCTTTCTTTCTCTGCTTGCTCAGCTGCTAAACGTTCCTGTTCACGTCTTTCTGCTTCCTCTCGCTCGATACGTTCACGTTCTGCCTGCTCTCTAGCAAGTCTTTCATGCTCTAAACGTTCTTGCTCCAAACATTCTTGCTCAGCTTTCTCTGCTGCGAGTCTCTCAGCTTCTAGGCGTTCCTGTTCCGCTTTCTCAGCTGCAAGTCTCTCAGCTTCTATACGTTCCTGTTCCGCTTTCTCTGCTGCAAGTCTCTCAGCTTCTATACGCTCCTGTTCCGCTTTCTCTGCTGCAAGTCTCTCAGCTTCTATACGCTCCTGCTCAGCCTTCTCCGCTGCCAAACGCTCTGCCTCTAATCTTGCTTTTTCCTCCTGCTCAGCTTTCTCCTTCGCTATACGTTCTTGCTCGGCTTTCTCAGCTGCTAAACGCTCCTGCTCAGCTTTCTCAACTGCAAGTCTCTCAGCTTCTAAACGTTCTTGCTCCTGAGTACCATCGTTTTGGCTATCCTCAGCAACAGATTCACTAGGCTGATTGTCGATAAAATCATCTAGCAGTGAACTGTCAAATTCATCAAATCCAGCTTCGTCATTGCCTTCAAAATCGCCGTCAGTATCTTCTTCTGAATAGCTATCTTCCAAAGTATTTGACCGATTAACTGCTGCATAAAAATCATCGTATTGCTCATCTTCAGCGAAATTTTCACCCGAAATTCCCTGTTGATTAGAACTTGCCTCATCGTAAACTACATCGGAATTTTGCTGTTCGTCAGCATACTGTGTACTATCAGCTTCACCATAAAAGCCGTCCTGCTCACCACTATTTTCATAGTATCCATCGTCATAATTAGCATAACCTTCGGAATCGTAGCTTCCCTGTTCGTCCGGATAGCTCTCATCGTTTTCGTGCTGGTCGTCACCTTCCGGATAATTGTCGTAATTTTCATAATTATCTTGAAAATCCGGATTTTCAGGGTCAGATACCCCTTGTTCAGGTGTCTGTTCCTGCTGTTGAATCTCTTCATGCTGCTCTTGTACACTTGCCTGAGCACCAGTATTTTTCTTGTTCTTCTTTCCAAAGAACTTTGTGAAGATACCCTCTTTCTTGGGTTTCTGAGGAATCTGCGGTGTAGGCTTGGGTTCTTCTTCCACGTATGAATCTACCTCAAGTTCCAAGTCTACTTCCATCTCGCAACCGTATTCCTTGTTAAGCTCTGCAATAGACCAAGATGCAAGGTTTTCAAGAATTACAGTAGTTGAATTCTGCACTGAAACTGCTGTACAAAGCGGTGAACACATCACATTCGTGAATTTCTTAGCCAACTCATCGTCATGTCCTGTTCTGCAATACAAAACAAACTCCGTAGAAGAACAGAATGAACGCCAATAGTTATACAACTCATTCAGTGCTTTATTTGTGTTTGCAGGCGGTGAGATAATCTTCGATAAAATAATAACACGATTATACGTTTTATTTCGTGTTTTACTTCCTGAAATCAAATCGTCCACAGAAGAATAAATGTCAATTTGCAAATCATCACGCAATTGCATCATTCTCTTGCGTACACCAAGATTCTTATCTCCGAATAATATAGCAACAGTCATTTAATAGCCCCCTTAAACTGTATTATCGAGAGTATTAGTTTGATATTAGGCAAATTTGAAAGCTAGTTAGAAAGACTGAACAATCTTCACAAATAAAAAGAGGATAATGACTTTGTATCACTACCCTCTTTCCAAATATTCAATTAAAAAATCTTAATCAAACAAATCCAAATTATCATCTTCGACTTCGATAGGAGTTGTCTGATGAGGTGATTTCGACTGCGGCTTCTGAGCCTGCTGAGATACCCCTTTCTTTGACTTGCTCGGAGCTGATTTACTCGACTTGCCACGCTTATGCTTGTTTCTCTTAGCCTCCTCTGCTGCTCTCGCACGTTCAGCGGCTTCTTCTCTCAGAACCTGTTGTGTTTTATTTAACTCTGTAGTAGAACCATCCTTGTGCCAAACACGAATCGGCACGATTCCACGATATTTAGATGTACTAAAGATATTCTCGCATGCTTCAATTGCTGAAAACTCGTTCAGATTAAAAACTGCCATGCAAGTTGTTCTAACTCCATCGATATCGAGTGCTCTGAATGACAGGTAATTACCGCAAAGCAAAATATCTACAATGGCTTTTACATTGTACCAAAGCTGGTCTGTTTTGCCCTTGCAAGTAAATAAATACACATCGAAACTAGCATAGTTTCTTGACATTTCGTCCTGCAAATTTGAGTATATGCTGAGCATTACATCCTTCATATCCGGATTAGAACATTCATTTAAGCCGTCATACAGCGACTGCAAACGAGCATCGTTACCTACGTTGTCCATATAGTCAATCTGACACATGTTAATATTGGAACTACCAGCTAAATTATATGCATCAGAAATGGCTTCGAAATGCTTGAACAAAACGTCATCTGACTTACCTACAATAACATCTTTTTCAAGCTTGATAAAGATACCCGATTTACCATCCTTGAAGTGACAGATATAAGGATATTCACCATCAATCTCATAGATATTCCAGAAAGAATCTGTTCCTGGAATATTATCTATCTCCTTCAAAGATTCATATGCATCACTGAACGTCTGCTCTCGCATGATTCTGAAACGTACAAACAAGGTAATAACTACCCAAGCTCCAGCAATTATCAAAATCTTTGATATAATCGGACTATCTCCTCTTGATACAAATATCGTCAGAATAATTGCAATTAACAATAGCACCAAAGATGCAATGATATTGCCCTTTGTAGCATCACGTCTACCACCCTTATAGTCAAATGTAACTGGCAACTTGACAGTAGTATCATCTGGCTCTGGTCTCAATAAAATCTCCTCCTTTTACTCAGCTATCTGACGATTCTGAAGAACTATCATCACTCGAACTCTCGTCTTTATCAGACGATTCTTCTGAATCTCCAGATACCCCTAGCTTCTTTAATACGTCATCATAGAGCTGCTTGTATACTTCTGGCGTGTAATGCAAGCCATCTGCCGTTCCTGCACCGTCACTTCCGATGAAGCCTTGCATATCAGAATAAGTATCAATGTAAGTAATACCATCTGGTAGACCGTTTTTGATAACTTCGTTAAATGCCTCAATACCAGCAATGGAAACATTGTAGCTATTAGCTTGACACTTCGTATCATTAATCGGATTTACAGACATTACACAAACATTATTGTTCTTGATGAAGTCTTCAGGCAAATTGTTGTAGAAATCAAGGTATTTCTGGTCTGCACCACTATAATCATTTACACCAAGGTTGAATATTACATTATACCCCTTGAGTGCGTAAATTTCATTTCGCTTGCTAGTTATTGCATCTGACGTGAACCAAGCAAGACCTTGACCAACTGAAGCACACATGGAATCATTGATAATAGAATTATTCGTAGCAGAAAAACCTAACACACTTGAACCTAAGCCAACTGTACGAGAATCTCCCACCCAGAAAATATCCTTATACTTTGCTGTTTGCGTCTGCGTTGTATCTACGCTACTAATCGTAGTACCGCCAGAAGCCGTAGACTCATCTGTCGTAACTGACAACATAAACAATACACAAGCACCCATCACAGCAACCATAAGTACAACAATTATAACTACCCCGACCAAACCAAGACCTATCAAGAATTGTATTACTATGAATACCCCTCGAATAAACTTCAATAGCATCTTTAAAGCTATCAATGTCATTCTCGTCATCTTCTTAGCAATATTAGCAGCCATTTTCACAGCTTTCGCTTTGAAGTCCTTCTTATCAGCAGAATCAGAAGAATCTTCCTTCTTGTACAGTTTATTTGATGAGGTGTTGCTGTCAGAAGATATAACTGACAGCATTTTCTTCCTTATCGCTGCCTTTAAGTGCATTGTCGCAATGAAAAATACAATTGGGAGTAAAAATCCAAGAACTAATGTCATTTTACCACCTCAATTATTTCTTTCTGCTTCTCTTACTCTTATTTACAGATTTCGCTTTCTGACTGCTAGGTCTTGACTGAGAACTACTAGGTCTAGTGGGCTTTGTGCCTACCTTGCTCTTACTGCCTGTACTCTTCTTAGAAGTAGTCTTAGCTGCAGTAGATACCCCTTCGGTTAAACCGCTTTGCATCTTCTCGACATTCTTTCTAGCTGTATCATGAGTCCTCTCAGACAGACCTGGAGATTTCGTCTTCTGCTTGAACATATCCTTTCTTGCAGAATCAGAATTACTTGACGGATTCTTCTTCTTGTTCTCCTCAATTTTGCGGTTATAATGATTTCTTGACTTCTCGCTTGACTTTTGCGTGCTCTGCTTCTTAGCTGTTTCGGCTGCAGACCTTTCTGCTGCTCTTGAAGCACTTGCTGCACGTCTGGATTCTCTGAATCCTCCGCCTGAGCCACTTCCTCCATGTCCTCCAACAGCATTTGCATGTCTTGACACGTTATTTGTACCTCTAGCGTTCGGAGTAGTACCCCCTAGGTTTGCTCCTACAGATTCAGCAGTTACAGCTCGTTTGCCAGCCATAGCACCTGCAACACCCATAGCAAGCAATCCGCCTGCCATTCCAGATACAGATTGTGCTACAGCCTTACCATAAGTAATGCAGTCACTCAGCACTTTACGAACAATCTTAAAGTATAAATACAACGCTCCTGCATTCGCAACAATCATTACAATCAGAACCATTACTGGGTCACCTAGGCTTATCGTAAATCCACCTCGACCTGTAACAGCCGTATTGCCGTTGCTCATAAACAATGAAACAAACAATGCCAAGCCTATCGTTACACATAAGAACTTCAACAATGGACTAACTAAACTTCGCCAGAGTACCCTTGGTAACGAGATATCCAACTTAACTGTTGCACAAAGAATCATAATCACACTAAGTGCAAATATCAACAACAAGAAGAATAGCTTCAACGCTGGTATCGCATAACAAGCAAGCATATCTACAAGGATAAACATGATACCTGTTAAAATGGATGAATTCTTGACTACTGTCATATACATACTGCCATCTTCGTCATAAGAAGCTGCAATATCTTCTCCAGTTGTTTCTGCCATAATCAATCTCAGGAAAGCATCATAACTGAAGTTCTTCAACTCGTATGACTGAGGATAAAGCATGTAATCTTCACCAAATGCATTCTTCTCACTGAACTGCTTGTTGAACTCAAATGTTTCAAGCATAGCTGCACCAGTATTCAGAACATCATCACCGAAGTTGTAGTAATCCATCAAAGTAAGTAATGACTCATACACTGCGTCATACATCTTGATGATTTTAAGCTCTACCTGTGTCAGGTCGTCTTCCTTCAAACCATAGAAAGCCATCTCGCTTCGAGAGAAAACCATAGGTCTGCCACTACCATAGTATGACTCAGGGTTAATCGGGTCTTCCACTCTGAACTTCTTGCCTGCAACATAGATATTTTCCGGCTTTGCATAATCACAGCTCAACATCGTATCTACCCAAGGTGTGTAGATATTCAGTAACTGAGCTACGTTTGCATTGTGCCAGTATTTATATCCTAAGTCACTTTCTAATTTAGAAATCTCTGTAGGTAAAACAAGTCTGTTATCAGAATCATACTCAAGGTCTACATCATCATACATCCAAAGACCTTGTGTATTATCCCATTCAATAACAATATTATTCATTGCACGAAGATATGGGATTACAGCACTGAACAATGACCGCATATCCATGAAATCACGCATTTCGCCATAACCATCATTGTCCTTGTCCATGTTGTAGAAGTACCCTCCATCTTTCATTAAGAACAAATCTTTATAAGATGAAGCTGCATTACTACCATAAGCAGATGCCTGTGTAAATCTTTCGCTTGTTCTGAACATATCCAACTGGTCTTTCAAATTGAAACTCAGATAATAATATGGTGACTCAGTATATAGACCAAATGCAAAGTTACCAATGATACCCTTTAACACGTCAGAACTATTACCAGTTGCAGATATATCACTATACTTAGTAGTGCCATATTGCAGATTACTCTGAGAATTCAAATTAGCAACTGTATTGTTATATGCTGACTGCTTTAAACCAGCTGCATTCTCACGAATACAATTCGCTTTCAGGTCATTTGTATTAAAAGTATTGTCATCTAAATTAGCCTTATCTGCACGACTTAAACCAGTTTTTAAAACCTCTTGCAACTGCTTTGAACCTAAAGGCAATATTATATGCCTGAAATTTCTTATTGGGAAATCTACACAGCTCGCACCAGATGTATCAAACAAGAAGCCATAGTTTAAACCACTAGCCAAAGAGATATCGTTGTAATCATACCAATTTGAAATGTTTGCTGTTAAAGTCTGAGAAAGATAAATCTCTAAATCATTGTGAACTTGCTTGTTATAATCAGTCAAATCAGTTGCGTCACCAATACCATCTCGAACATAATCCCTTGCCTTACCACTTGTAAATAAGCTATTTAAGAATACATCAGAACTGTCATACAATGCATTTCCGTATGTCGCTATATCCGTATAGCTTCGATACAAATAAAGGTTATTTGCAGTATCTACATATGACTCGCCGCTTATCTGACTAGACACCAAACCAGAAATCAGTTTGAAGATATTGCTATTGCCTGCAACTTCCTCAACCTCTTTCTTTACGTTTTGCGTATAATTATCCTTCTTCGGACACTGCCACTTCAAAGAAACAATTGCATAATCATTTGCTGCATTCGCAGCCTGAGATGTAAATATAGTAGCTAAGTATTGTTGCTCATTCTCAGAAGAAACTGCATCCTTCAAATCACTCTGATATTGATAATGCTGTGCTAATGCCCAATAAGTGAACTTCGAACTATATATCTTATCACATGCCATATTTGATGCATTGACTGTAAAGTCTATCATCTTCGGTGGTAAATAAGCACATACAGAGAATATAACGATACCAGTTATCGCTCGCTGTAATGTCAACGAACCAACCATGACATACCCCAACATTACAACTACTATCAATATGATAAAATAAACTACCATTGTATCATACTGACCCAACAACCAGTCTGTCCATGCTAGGTCACTGAGATTTGGTATTGTAACATAACCTGAAAAACCGATATACTTTGTTGAACCAGAAGTAGCAACACCATTAGATGCACCAACCATATCTTCATGCCAACCAACAAGTATTGCAGAAACCTTGTTCTTGAACCAAGTCTTTACAATCTGGATACCCTCTGTTGGATGTACGATATAATAAATAAGGCTCATAAGCTCATTCTGAAGTGCATCAGACTCAATACTTACATTACTCCAGTCAATGTTTTCTGTATCAGACGGAAAAGCATCCTTATTATACGCCCAAGAAACAACTCGGTCAGAACCAGAACGTTCATCATAATATGCAAATACATAAGACAAGTATAAAGAAAGTACGTACTGCTTAGCTGCACTACCCTGTAACTTCGTTACTATATTATCTTCTGAAATAGAGCCAAACTTGTTATACCCTTTGAATAACGAAGCTGCAACCATTGTTCCATCATCATTGAAGATTTTCATGGTCTTGATTGCCTTTGTACCTGACTTCTGGAAAGAACCAATATTATCAATTACAGCAATATCCTGAAATGCACCCTTATACATTCTTGGGTCAAATGCAGAAGCTTTAATATTTGCAGTATCTTTTAAGCTATCTCTTTCTAATATTGCACCATTCTTTGAACCTTCAAATGCATAAACATAAGTATACCAATCAGGAAATGCATACTTTTCTTTACCAATCTTCCACTTAACAAAAGTTTTAGTAGTATTATTATTAACTGCATCTCTTAAACTATCTAAATTATCATTGTTCTTAGAAAAAAGACCATTAGCTTGGTCAATTCTATCCTCTGTATCCCCTCTTGATATTCTCCAAGACTGTGTATAAAATAAAGAAGAACCTTCCTTAGAACCAGTATAAACTTTATACTCTGGTAGAATATGTGATATTGACTCACCTGCAGATGGCATATCATAGTCTGAGCTACTACTTGTTGCTGAATCTGCACCCTTAGATGTTGTAGTCTCAGCACTATCAGGAGCTTCTGTACTTGCCTCAGTCGAATCTTCAGTATCACTCGACGCTGATGAACCTACTTTATTATACTCTTCAGCATTACCACCAGCATAATACCAGTAAACTCCGTCTTTATCCTTATAATATCTACCATTATTGGCTTTACTCTCTACATCGGACGAATCATATGAAAGATTACCATCTGCAATCTCACCTAACATAAACATATTAGCTAAGTTTACATACTTACCAGCTGACTGAGTACCCTCATCGTATTTGTACCATGCAAATGGATTCTCACAAGCAGGTAAAACAATATATTGATTCTCTCCGTTATCAACAAAGATATCACCGAAGCAATCAACATACATAAAAGCATTTGATACAAACAAAGAGTTTGTTTGCTCCTCAGTCAATGCCTGTGCATCATCTGAATTTATCGCATATAAGCTATTTCCTGCATATCCTGCCTTGTAATTTAAGTTATCACACAACATTGCATATACAATTGATGAAGCAGTAAACAAATTACTGCCATTCTCAGCACCAACTGTACTAGACCAAACAACTTTCTTCTTATTGCTATCATTCTCATCTACCCAATAAAGACCATATGACTGATATGAAGCAGAATCTATATAATTACCATTAGAATCTGCTGTCTCTCTTGGAGAGTCTTTTGCACCTGTTATAGCTGAACCATTTACGTCTCTGTGCAAATCATACTTTAAACCTTGGATACCCTGCTTCATCATAATTCTTGCTGTATCTTCACTAGCCTGACCTTCTGGCGGCATAGAACCATACTTGTCAGAAGATACATACGCATTTGCCACATTACTAGCCTTATCATCCCCTGCTCTACCAGAAGAATAAATAAAGAAAGTCAAAAGAGAAGCTCTTAAATTATCTCCATCTGTAGATTTCTCAATCCCAATTGTACTGGCTTCCTTATCACCATCTGGACTACCCTCTAAACGATACTCAAGCTTATCATCTGAAATTTCGATATCTCCAGTCATAACCTCATCATTACCATTGATTTTACCGATATTCAACGGCTTTGCAGTATCTAGCACCATCTGCCACACCATAGGTACTAAAGCTTCTGCAACATCTTTATTGAAGTTACACTGGTTTACAAGAGCATTTACCATATCTTCCTTTACAGTATCCTCACTCGTTGACTTACCCACTGCTGTACTGTAAGGAACATAAAAGTTCGATAGGAATACCCCTATCATTCGTAAATCATCGTAGGTCAATTGCCCTAAGTCATCTGCACTCATATCCTGAAAACTCTTCTTCTGTCCCCATTGGATATTAGCCTGTACACGAGAATTAGACCCTTCCGCCGAAACTGTCTGTGCTAAACTCACTGAAAACATCTGAAAAAACAGAACAAACAACAATAAGAAGCACAGAACTTTTCGTCCTAACTTTAAACTACCCAAATTTATTGCACCTCCATAATCATATTGAATAGCTTTAAAACATTCGCCTAATTACTCGTAGCTTACCCAACTACCCCACTGAATGAGTCAATAATCCACGCAACTAAGCTATAAATTTTACCACTAACAAGGTACAATAAACATATTGATACCAAAATAATTTGAACTGACTTTAACTTTAAATAGATACCCATTACTGGTGCTTTACTCTCGCCTTTTTCTGCTTCTAGGCAAGCTTTGTATGCCTCATTAGAAACAAATTTAGGCTTCTCGCCGTTTGTCTTATCTAAGGCAGCTTTAAATGGTGGCAAAGAAAGATATGCAACGTCAATTACAATCATCAATCCTAGAAATACAGTTATCAAAATACAAAGCAAACCTAAGATTGTACTTACAGTACCTGAGAATGGTTTGAACCAACTATAAGCTGTAGCAAAATCAGCATTCACGTCATTCGATAAATTACGAACTGCTGCTGCCGTTGACTGGTCTTGGTCAACAACAAAATTGTAAAAACGTAATTTTACATTCTGCGGCAAATCAGAGGTATTAATCGCTTTCAAAACCTCTGTCATACAGCCTTTTTTATCATCTGCGTTTAATGCATTATAACTATCAATATTCACCTCAACTGATTTTGCACCAGTATTAGAAGTAAAAAACTGAAAACCATATAACTTAGAAACTGAACCGTTAATAAGTGAAGCTTTCGCAGATACTTTGTTAAAATCATTCTGTCTTGTAAATGTTAAACTCGGATTTAAGGCACTTACAAGCATACCCCCATTACAAAGAAAGGGTAGCACAAAGGCTACCCCAACTAAGATGAGAGCAATGAACTTGTTGTAGAGCCACTTACGACTATTTGCAACAATCATTCATCTTCCCTCCATATTCAAATATTAAACGTTGTTTAGAAACCAAGGAAACCAGATACAAGGTCAAGAATCCAAGATACCAGAGTGTAAATCTGACCACTAATCAGATACAGCAGGCAGACACCCAGAACAATCAGCATGATAACACGCTTCTTGAAGTAGATACCAACAGCTACCTTGTTACCAGAGCCATCTTGACCGCTACCACCGTTGCCACCTTCAGCTTGAGTAACAGCAGATACAGCTTCCCAAGAAATGAACTTCGGCTTGCCATCTTTGCCGCCCTTATCATCTCCGCCAACCATCATACGAAAAGCAGGAATACCAATATAGGACAGGTCAAGCACCATTGTAATACCTAAAAATGCCATAATCAAAATTGCACCTAAAGCAAGGCAAGTACCCACTATACCACTAAACGGCTCGTAAATACGGTTTGCGGTTGCATAATCAGGCTTGGTATTCTGCAAGATAGTATTCATGAGCTGTGTACCAACTCCGTTGCACTGCTGCAGGTTAGTCAACCATGTTGTCTTGGTCTGATTTGTTATATTACTATTTTCTTTAACAGCAGACTCCGCATAAGTGTTCATATCCGTAAGCAGATTTTCCTTACCCTTTGAGGTCAACTCGGTAAAATTACCGTTAACATAACCTTTTTCAACAAGCTCAGAATACTTATAAGAACCACCGCCCTCTTTAGGGTATGTCTTTTCCTGATTTTCACTCTGAGCAGTAATTCCACCGCCATTAGTTATATATGCTTCCATATACCCTGTCGGATCTGCATTTGCATCAGGATCGTCTGCACTCGCCGACATAACAGGCATTACAAACATACAAACCAGTGTCAAAAGCATAATAAATACGCTCTTGAAAGTTCTCTTTTTCATGATTTTTCCTCCTCGAAATTGAAAATAAAATTAAATTAAATGAAAGAAATCTCGAAAGGTAATAGACTTCTTACAAAATCTCCTGCAGCTGGAAATAATAGCAACAAGATATAAACTACCGAAAGAAACGTCATGAGCTTTAATATTCTACATATCATGCTCTCCCAAGCACCTCCAGTTGCAAAAAACTTGGAATGAGGAACGAAGTGAATCTTTTCCGGTAACACTGGCTTATTGTGCTTTGTAACCAGTGCGATTACCTTATTAACTCCTACGAAAAGTAAACTCCATACACCCTCCGGTGTTATCATATCCAAGACTAAATGTGCAACCAACCCTAAACAAATTCCAGTTAGAACTAAAGCTATTATAGACAAGTCTACAACTGAAAACCCAAAATTGAGATGTCCACTTAAAACTGCCCACAATAACAAGAGAACTGAAGCCAGCGTCAAATCTGAATGCGTTTGCCAACTTCTATGGCTTGCATCAAATATGCCTGCTAAATGGTATAACGGACTCTTCTTGACGGAACTTCCGCCATTCTCCATAGTCTTTCTAACTGATGTAGTAAGGTGTAAGAGCCTATTAATACACCAACTCGGAGCATCTTTTACTGGTGCAGAATCCCAATGATGGTCAAGGTCACTAGCTACACTACCCCACATCGTAAATGGATACATAACTAGCAACTGAAGCCCTTCATTTACATCTGGCAACAATAATCCGTTGCTCTTCAAAGCCCAAAAGCCAATTACACTCATAAGCATTCCACCGGCTCTATGCGTCTTACCTGTCAAGGATTAACTCACCTCCAACGAATCAGATTGCTGTAATTGTCTTTTGAGTATTTTACAAACGTGTAGCCTTGCAGAAGTTACACCTGAACTTCGAGTACCCAACTCAGAACCTATTGTAACTGAGATAGTTCCGAAAACATTTGTAATCTTTCCGTCTTCCTCACTCGGAACAAGCTTGGCTAGCCGTCTGAATTCAACAGGTCGACCTTCTTTAAGGTCAGTCTTACAGCTATCAAAATACTTTCTAATGATACCCCTCACCGTGTGATAAGGGAGATTTAAACGTTCAGCAGTCATCTTGCAATGCATTGCAGTTGTGCTGATGAATTCATCTTTCATCTCATTTGGAACTAAAGTAAAGAAGCCCAAAAATCGGACAATGTGACCATCAAACAATTCCTCTCGGCAGACATTCAAGTAGGTCGTGATTATTGAACGCACCTTGACCTGATTGTCTCTCAAATCTCCTGCAACCTGATAAACCATAGAATACTTAGAACGCTTCTCAAAATTCATAATGAACTCTCCTTAACAACTTAAATAATATCCAACTCTCTTAGACGAACACTAAAAATAGTCTCATCTTCCTGTATAAACTCATACTTAGAATTCAATTCCTTTTCTGTAATAACTGCAATAGTATTGTCAAGTGCATTTGGCAAAGCTTCAAAAGTTAATACATCATCGAAATCTACTAAGTACTCCTTACATATATTCTCAATCGCTGACCTAACTTTGTTTTTCTCCAAAAGGGTACTGCTCTTCTTCTCCTTCTTTAAAAACTTAGTAGCCAACAAGCGAAAAACTTCCAAAGTACCCACCTCCTTTTCATTATTTAATTTCATATCAACTGGGCATAAAAATAGGTGAGAGAACACATTGAACCCTCACCCATTGTTTGTTAGTTGATGCCAGAAAACATCAAACTTTAACGCCATTAATAATACTATTCAGCTTATTGATTATCTCTGTCAAAAGTGCAGCTAAGTTGATACCCACACCAGTGAGAATCGAGCTAGTCAAAATCACAGTAGCAACTGCAAAAATCACCATGAATACAACACGCTTCTTGAAGTATGTTGTAATAACTGACTTTGTGCCCTGCTTCTGCTGACCAGCACCCATGCCTCCGCCCATCGGCGAACCCATCGGCGAACCCATGCCACCCATTCCGCCCATTGGCGAACCCATAGGTGAACCCATTCCTCCGGCTTGCTGACCACCACTTGCACCACCTACAGCAGCTAAAGCTTCATCTGAAACAAGCTGATGCTTTGATGTCAATAATGGACGTGTAAATGGCATTGCAATATAAGCCAAATCAAGAGCTGTAACAAGGAAGATTCCTGCTGCTGTTAACAACACAATTGCACCAATGATATTACCGATAATATTTGTTATCGGATTCGCCAAAGCCTGAGCTTGACTCATATTATCATCTGTGATAGGATTGTAATTCTGTAAAGCATCTCCAAGAGCACCAGCATCTCGACTATTACTGCCTTGGTCTACTTGCTGTTCTTGTGCAGTGTTGCCACCAGTAAGACCATCCATATCATTTGTCGCAGAAACAGGAACAGCCAAAATGCACCCAACAATCAAAACTACAAAAAATGCACTCAGGCTACTCAATAAACGTTTCATCCTCATTTATGAATAACCTCCTTTCCCAATTTGATATAAATGTTATTGTCATATCAAACAACAGGAAAAGAATCTGCACAAGTAACATAATTATTATTATATCGAAACCTCAACATTGCCAAACAAACTTTCTATATCATCCAACGATGCAGGTTTTACAAGGTCATCCGCTAAAGATACCCCTTTTGATTCGGCTTCTTTGTTTCTCATTGCTCTCTCAAAATCACCGTTTTTCTGCTCTTGTTCTACTTCGTCAAACATTGCTGCAAGACCACTATCTACACCGCCAGCTTGCTGATTAGTTGAATTATTTGCACATACTAGACCAGTATAACCAAGACTTAATAGATTCATTTCTACATCGCCTTTTCCAGATGCTAACTCGACTAATGTATTGATAAGGTTCGCCATTTGTTCCACTGTGAAGTCACCAAACAAGCTTCTGTAAATGCTAAGCTCGCCGTCAGAAACGCCATCTACCTGTACCTGATTGATAACAAAGATACCCTTCTTCGTGAAATCTATCAGGTTATTAACGAAAGTATTCAAATCAACCTTTGACTTAATCTGGCTGAGCAAAGTCACATACCCAAGTACGTCACGAGATACTTCTGGATTGCCTAGTTTATCACGTATCACATTGCCGTTTCTATCATATTTCGGAGTACCCAATAACTTCTTGTAGAAATTTACAATCAGCGTATCGGAAATCTCCTCGAATACAGAAATCGCACTGTCATATGTAGCATCTCCACGTTCAGTGACCACCTGTTCCAAAGAAGTTAAAGCTTTACGAATCGTAAGTCCAGCTCGATTTGCAATAAAATTAACTCCCTTGATATCGCAGTCTACACCCTCTGTAGAGCATACCCTTTTCAGCAGACCACCTAGCTCTGCTACCGTAGGCTTCTTTACTCGTAAAGTCAACTGGCATCTATTTCTTAATGTCTCCAGAAGCTTATCTGGGTCTGTTGTACAGAATATCATCAATACATTCTCAGGTGGTTCCTCCGCAATTTTAAGCATTCTATTCTGAGCTTGGTTTGTCGCCATGTGTACCTCGTCAAAGATATACACCTTCCAACCAAATGTAGGAATCAACATCTCCTCCAAAACTACATCAATATCACGCTTACCACTCTGGTCTGCAATATCCACTTCTCGAACACTTGATAACATTGATGTATCTCCGGTTTGAATATAGTCATCAAGCTCCTGACAAGATGCACACATGTCACAAGCACCTGTTACGTCATCTCTATCTTCACACAAATACTCCTTGGCAAGCAGTCTTGCAAATGTAGTATTATGCGTAGGAATAAAGAAATCTGAGATATAAGTATGGTCTTCATGGTCAATCATTATGCACTGGCATTCTTTATCCTCGATGCGGTCAATAGAAACTATGCTCCTATAAAATCCACGTTGACTAATTATCCGCTCTCCAAGATGCACCTCTAATCGCTGGAAATCTATATTATCAGGTACTTTAAAGAAATGCTTATACAAATTACCTAGTGAATGACGTTTTCCATCTACATTTATGTAACCAGACTTTTTAACTATTATTGTATCCATAATACCAAGAGAACGTACCAAAAACTCAAAATCCCTTGACAAACTATCAGAAGTAATTAATAGCTCAACACCATCATCTTTACATGTCACAAACTCATCTTCTTCCTCAAGTAAGCCACGAAGTAATTCCAGTCTTATATCTCTGCTGTTATATAGATATTCATCTGGAATATACTCGTATACATTATCGCACTGCCAGCCAAATTTATATGGGCTCATAGGTACATCTTTGTGCTCAAATTCAACACTCGGAATCTCTACTCTCAAGTCATACTCGCTTGTCTTGAACTTCTCAATCAAATCAAGCGTAGTCAAAACATAGTCCTCACGAACTTTCTTTCTGGTATTATACAAATATACACAGTTTAAATGCTCATCTGATACATCGATATATGTTCTATCGCTCAAGGTAATCCGATATACAGGTCGAACGCCCTGCGGATAGATACCCGACACTAGTCCTCGGTTACCATTATGAGTGAAAACTTCATCACCAATCTGAATATCTCCCATACGTTTATACCCAGACGTAGTCAAAACTTGACTGTCTAATGGCTGTGCCTTTCCGCACCCACTATCACCTGAAAGTAGGATGACTTGAGGTCTCTTATCACCTTTTAATGCTGCAAGGGCAGTCTGCTTTAATTTCTCGTTTCCGATATACTGCTTGATTGTAGTAGGTCTGTACTTTCTATGATAAGCTAAATCATTTGTAGCCATATCGATACCTCCAAAAATAATTAAAAACTTTTTGCACTAGATACCCCTTTTATCCGTCTTAAAGTCAAGCTAATCAATAAGTCAAATAAAAATAACCCGTATCAGAGTTCGTGCATTAACTCTAATACAGGTTATTTATATCAACGAATTTTTACGCAATCACTGGTGCAGAACAACAGACTCAATCTGAGAAAGAAGATTCTTATATGAATCTGATGTTCTCGTCCCGTTTAAAGCCATACAAATACGAATCTTCAAGCTATTTCTTTCACTCTCTGTGTAGTACCCCTTCTGTATTAACATCGTGACTACACTTCTCTGCGAAATACCATGAGCTGAAAGATATTTCTTTAACTCGTTATATTGCATTTTATACAACTCTCCACCAATCAAAAGTAAAGGGTGAACGTAACTAAGTACGCTCACCCCTTAGCTTACTATCGCACAGGGCTAACTAGCCCTTTATAGCCGAATCTTAAGCACAGATTAAGAACTCAAGAACGCTTATGCATTCTTCTTGTTCATGAAAGCTGCGAAAGCTGCTGCCAGATCCTTCGGTGCATCGTTCTTCTTGCGAGCTGCTGCAGAACCACGAGAGCCAGCAGACTTCTTTACCCACAGTACAGAGAACTTCTCGAAGCCTTCCTTAGCTTCCCAACGCTTTGCAGTCTCAGTGCCCTTGTTTTCTGCAATCGGCATCATGTTTTCCTTGATAGAACCTTCACCGTTCTTCTGCAGAATCGGCAGCGGGTCAGGACGGTCAGAGGAGAACTTGATGGACAGAGATACAGAAGTGCCTTCGCCAGTGAAGCTACCTGCGAACTGCGGCTGAGAAATCAGAGTACCAGTTTCCAGATTGTTCAGATAAACAGTCTCGCCTGCCTTAGCCGGCTTCCACTGAATCGGCTCGCAGTCAACCATAGAGGTGAAGCCCTGCTTCAGCGGAGCATACGGAACTTCCATATCTTCCAGAATCTTCAGTGCATAGCCCACAACCTGCAGGGACGGCTTGTCCTGACCGTTGGAGCGACGCTTCTGCGGACGGCTGGGGTCACCCAGAGTGCAAACGAATGCAACCTTGTCAGACTTAGAACCTTCCAGAACCTTCTCTTCCTCGGTCATCTTAGCACGCAGAGAAGCACCCAGATTACGGAAGTTCTCAGCGTTGCCATTGCCCTTCTTGCCCTTCGGTGCTGCTGCCGGAGCTTCCGGAGCTGTGGTCGGTGCTGCTGCAGGAGCAGCGGTAGTTACGTTCTTTACATTAGACAGTGCCATAATTTTATCCTCCTAGATAAAGTAAAATATTTTTTAGATATTACATCCGTCACGTGATTGCAATATCATGATTTATATGTAAACCGCCCGATAATAGGTCGGTAAACATTCCCTGTTTACGTTATACATTATAGCATACCGTGGTTAATTTGTCAAGCCCTTTTTCAAAGTTTTTGAAAAAATTTTTCCGGAAACTTTCCGTGGGCAAGACCAGACGGAGCATGAGTCAAGGATACCCAAACCAAAGAACTTCCAGTTATTTTCAGAAATCAGGCAAAATTCTGCTTTTACCGATTTTAGAAATCAAAACATAAGTTCTGAAAATTAAACTCCAGAAATTCAATTTTAAGTCCAAACTCAACAGGCTCGTCTTTGACTTGGTGAATAAAACTCAATTTAAAACACCAAATCGGCTAGTTCCTCGCACGAACTGCGAAAAGAACCAACACTACCTATAGTACAACTCCCCAGAAATATCAACAAAAACTTTAATTCTCTGCTTTTGCGACAGAGATAAGAGCGAATGTATTCTGGGTTGTGTTCTTATATGATAATGTAAGTTTATCTCCAACGCTCACACTTTCATATGTCGAATACGTACAATAATAGCTAACTGGCTGAGCAACATCACCTATGATTGCATCAATCTGAATGCAATAAAGAACCTGACTATCCTCTAAATAACAATACTTATCACTTACAACTCCGATAGTATCTTGTAAATCACCAGTGTAATCTAACTTATTCTCTGCAACTATCTTGTCTAGGACTAACTGCTCAGTACACTGTTCACTGCTGCTCTCGGTATTTTCTGAATTATCGCCAGATACAGAAGTAGCAGACACTTCCGTATCTGCTACACTTTCGTCTATCTGAGAAACCTGTTCAGACTGACTTGTATTCACTTTATCCTTCTTTTGAATCTTGATGTGACTGCAAGCCGTTATACCAAGAGCAAGTAAAACACAAGCAACAAATAAAATGATGCCAATCTTCTTACCGCTCATATAACTCTGCAACCCCCTACGCTAATCTCTTAGTCCTTGTAGTTGTTGCATACGTCATAGTCAACATTGAAGTTGGTCTTGATGTTAAACGGAGAAAGCTTGACGCTTACAGTGCCGTCTTCATACTTCTTCAGCAGAGCGAAGATATCATACTCCTTGCCATCAATCTCAACAACCTTACGAACGTAGCCTACAGCAGACTTCGGCTTGTCATTGAAGAACTTAGCACGATTGTGATAGGTCTGACGAAGCAGACGGTCTGCACGGTATCTGGAGCTTACACCAGTTACGGTCTTGATGATATCCAGACCAGACTTGATAATCTGCGGAGTAGTGCTACCCTTTACAGCGTCATGAATGGTGTTGGCTTCCTTCTCAGCCAAAGATGTGAAGAACTCATCGTCCTCATCAGTGTTGTGCATCAGATAGAGAGAAGAAATGTTCAGCGCAGATTCCAAATCAGCACCAAAAACAACACACTTGTCATCGATGTCAGAAATGTAGTTGTCATCCAAAACAAATCTGAACTTGGTGTCGCAGTCTTCCAAAACAGAATCCAGTCTTGCATTCAGCATAGCCAGATTTTCCTCAGCCAGATTAATCTTGATGATATGCATTACAGCAGAATTGAATGTGCCATAGATACCATCCAGAACATCGTCAGCTGCAACAACAACCTTATGAGAAAACTTTGTAGTAGCCTTCAGACCAGTCTTAACTGTAACTTCAATTCTGTCCAGCTTACCATCCTTCTCAAAGGACTTGTAGCTTGCAATGAACTTCGGTGTAGTGTAGTCATCCAAAGATACCCCCTTGAAGATGCTCTTGCAATCTTCAAAAGCAACACCAACCTTCTCATGAGCAAGGTCAAATCTCATAGAAGTGAAGTCGATTTTATGGCTCTTCACATACTCCTCATAGGAAGAATTGAAACCTTCCTGCATACCGTCAATGATTTCGGTAATTTTTGCTCTTGTCATACTTGAACCTCCAATAAAATTGTAATATTTATATTAAACACTCTCGTGCTTAAAAGCTTTAATCATCTGAATGTGAATTCTCTTCTTCTAACAAAGATGGGTCTTCCTGCGTAAGACGAGAAAATCCCTTCTTTCCGACAGACTTAAAACCACCAAACAATTTGTTAAAAGTCTTTGTGATGCCATCGGCAACACGAACATCAAATTCACGTTCAGTACCCCTAGTCTTGCCACTTAGGTTACTAGGAGCGTTAACTTCTGATGAACCAAAACCATTTGTCGAGTCATCTACGCCAGTTATATCATCCTCATCTAAATCTGAGAAATCATAACTTCCATCGTCCTCCTCATCGATATTTATATCATCAACATCGTAGGAATCAGGGTCGACATAATCATCGTCATCATCAGAGGATATAGAAAAGTCTTCGTCATCGTCTTCATCGTCTGACAAAGCACTAAAATCATCTTCGTCATCATCTTCATCTGAACTAATATCTTCGTCATCGTCCTCATCATCTGAACTTAGGTCATAGTCATCTTCATCCTCATCTCCAGATTCAGAATTGATGTCAAAGTCGTCATCGTCATCATCATCATCTTCAGAACTGAAGTCATCGTCTTCATTCTCAGAATCAGCACTGAAATCTTCATCCTCATCTTCAGAACTGAAGTCATCGTCTTCATTCTCAGAATCAGCACTGAAATCTTCATCCTCATCTTCATCTGAACTAAAATCGTTCTCATCGTCATCGTCTTCAGAGCTGAAGTCATCGTCCTCAGAATCTGAACGCAAACTAAAGTCGTCTTCGTCCTCAGAATCTGAACTCAAATCATAATCGTCTTCATCGTCATCTGAACTTAGGTCGTAATCGTCTTCGTCCTCAGAATCTGAACTCAAATCATAATCGTCTTCGTCATCGTCCTCAGAGTCATCTGATTCAGCTTCATAACCAAAATCAAAGTCCTCGTCATCGTTTTCATCCGAACTAAAGTCATCTTCGTCATCTGACTCTGAACTTAAATCATAATCTTCATCATCTTCAGAACTGAAGTCATCTTCGTCATCTGACTCTTGCTCTGATGAGTACCCCTCGTTGCTGTCTGCTTCGAAATCGATGTCATCATCTTCGTCGTCAGAACTAGTATCTTCCTCAGTGTCCGAATCGTCTTCAGAACTTAAACTATAGTCGTCATCATCTTCATCTTCTTCGTCATCGGAATCGTCTTCAGAACTTAAACTATAGTCGTCATCATCTTCATCTTCTTCGTCATCGGAATCGTCT